>Ga0307373_10001277_pt1 | contig 47234 bp, 36 predicted proteins | sample OX2MG_FD_202534 | JGI IMG/M metagenome (GOLD analysis project Ga0307373, IMG submission 202534) | Soil microbial communities from Risofladan, Vaasa, Finland - OX-2 | ecosystem: Environmental > Terrestrial > Soil > Coastal area > Acid sulfate soil | place: Finland: Risofladan, Vaasa | collected...
CCCCACCGCCCTCAACGTCACCGCACGCGACATCATCAACCTGTGGGTCACGAGGATGATCTTCAGTGGACTCGAGTTGACCGGGCGGGTGCCCTTCAGCGACGTCATCGTCCACGCCACCATCCAGGCCGCCGATGGTCGTCGGATGTCGAAGTCGCTCGGCACCGGGATCGATCCCCGGAAGATCATCGCTCGCTATGGCGCCGACGGGCTCCGCGCCTGGGCCAGCCTGGTCGGGATGTCAAGCCAGGACGTGCGCTTCGACGAGAGCCGGATCGAGGGTTTCCGGCGCTTTTCCAACAAGCTCTGGAACGCCACCCGCCTGATCCTGGGCGGGATGGGGAAGGAGCCGCCGCAGCGGCCGGGGGCGATCCTGGAGGTGAGCGACCGCTGGATCCTCTCTCGCCTGGAGGCAACCCGGGCCGCGGTGGTGCAGGGGGTGGAGGGCTACGCCTTCCAGAACTCGATCAACGCGCTCTACGACTTCACCTGGCACGACCTCTGCGATTGGTACCTGGAGGCGGCCAAGTCGCGCCTGGGGGCGGGAGAGACGACCGTCAGATGGGTCGCCCTGGAGGTCTTGGATCGACTGCTCCGGCTGCTTCACCCGTTCATGCCGTTCATCACCGAGGATCTCTTCCAGCGCCTGCCCGGGGGTCGTGACTTTCTGGTCCGCTCCCCCTGGCCCTCCCCCGAGCCGGGCTGGGTCGATCCTCGGGCCGAGCAGGAGATGGCGCGCCTGGTGGCGGTGGTAGAGGAGATTCGCCGCCTCCGGCGCGCCGGAGGCCGGGCTGGAGTCGGACGGCTGAGCCTGGCCTCGGGCATCGAGCCAAGCCTGAGGCCTCTGGTGGCCGAGCTGGCCCGGCTCGAGCTGGTGGACGATGTCGGTGAGGGGGCGCTCGAGCTGACCGAGGCCGTCGGCCGGGTCCAGTTCGCGTCCGGTTCTGATCCCCAGCGCACGCAGTCCGAGCGCCGGCGCCTGGTCGAGGACATCGAGCGCACCGAGGCCAGCCTGGCCAATCCCGAATTCGTGGCTCGGGCGCCGGTGGCGGTGGTCGCGGCCAAGCGGGCCCGGCTGGAGGAGCTGAGAGCGGCGGTCGAGCGTTTGGGCAGCGCCTAGGCCGAATCCGGCTCATGCCTGCCTCGATACTGCTCGGCCCGGCCGCGGTCTTGCTGGCGGGCGCTGCGCTCATCCCGCTGGGCCGCCGGCACGCTCGCCTGCTAGCCGGGGCGGCCGCGTGGGCCTCGCTCGCCGTGGTGGTGCTGATCTGGCGCCAGGGGGGTCAGGTGCCGCTCCAGTACAGCGCCACCCCTGGCCTCGGCGCCTCGCCCCTCGGACTCGATCTGGACGCGGTCTCGCTGCTCTTCAGCGTCGCCTTGTTGGTGCCCGCCGCGCTCCTCCTCACCTTTCAGGAGCGGACTGTCCACGAGGGCCAGATCGCGCTTATGGCCCTGGCGGCGGCGCAGGTCGCCATCTCGGCCTCGAGCATGTTCCTGGCCGCCGTCGGCCTGGGCGCAGCGGCGGTCCTGCTTTGCGTTGGCCTTCGCACCACTCAGCCTCGCGCCATGCGGCTGTTCTGGGCCTCCCAAGTCACCGCCGGGACTCTTCTATTGCTGGCCTCGGCCTCGACCGAGGCCTCGGCCGGCACTTCGGTCTGGAGCGCCATCCCCGCTGGCGGGCTGTCCCCCGGGGCGTTCGCTCTACTCGCCGGAGCCGGCCTGCTGAGCTGCGGACTTCTGCCCTGGCGCTGGTGGCCGACCCGTGCCTGGCACGGCCCCAGCATGGCTGCCGGCACCCTCGCCGTGGCCGTGGTCATGCCGGTCGGACTGAGCCTGCTGGCGCGCGCCTATAGCGCCGGAGCTGGCACCTGGCCCAGTGCCTGGTTCAACCTCGCGCTGGGCGCGCTGGGCACGGCGGTCGCCCTGGCGGCGGGACTGCGAGCCCAGGCGGCGAGCGACCGCCGCGGCTGTCTGGCCGAGATGGTGCCATTGCAGGGCGGCCTGGCGCTGGCCGCCCTGGCCCTGGGCACCCCGATCGGCCTGGCTGCGGCGGCGACGGCCGTTCTTGCCACCCAGGCTCTGGCCGGGATCCTGCCCCTGATACCGGAGTCGCGCTCGCGCGTCGTATTTTGGGGCCTCGCCATCGGAGCCGGAGTTCCCCCCGGCCTGGTCTTTGGAGCCAGGCTCCTGAGCCTTGAGGCGGCCTTTGGATCGGGCCCTCTGCCGGCACTCTTCGCACTCCTGGGAATGGCCGCGTGGCTCCTGGCCATCGCGGCCCTGGTGCGCTCGGTCCGGTTACCGGGAAGTCGACGGAGCCGGCGCAGTCCGGGTTCGATCCCCGGAGTGCTGCTGGGCGTTGGAGCGTCCCTGGTGGCCGGAGTGGGGCTGGGCGCGGCCGAATCCGCGCTCGCGATTCCGGCCGCGGCGGCTCTGGTCCGCTTCCCCCCGGGGACCCTCAGCGGAGGTCTGGCGGGGGTCACGACGGCGAGCGGGAGCTGGCCGTCCCTGGAGCTGGCACCACCCATGCTGGTGCTGCTCGTGGTGGCCCTGATGCTCGCCCGTCCGGCACTGCCGCCGCCGGATGAGCCCGAGCTCCCCGCCTTCATCGCGGCCTCCGCTCACCTGCCCCAGATCCCGGCGCGCATGCGGCGACGCCCCAATCTGGGTGGGGTGCTATCGCTGCGCACATTGGGGGCGGCGGCCACCAGCTCCAATTCCTGGTATTGGCTGGTGGTGATGGCCGTCCTGGCTCTGGTGGTGACGCGCTGAGCGCGCTTCTGGCCGTGCTTGCCGTCGCCCTGGCCTGGACCGGCGGATCTCTGGTCGCGCTCTCCGACGGCCGTCGGGGGCTCGCCCTGGGCCTGCTCCTGGCCGCCTCCGCGATCGGGCTGGCTCAGAACCCGGTGCAGACGGCCGCGCAGATCGGGCTGATCGTGGGGCTCGGCGTGGCCGGCGCCGGTCTGCTTCTGCTTCAAGGACCGACGGGCTGGGGCACGCTCGCCGCCGGCAGTACGCCCCGCCTCATCGCCAGCCTGGGTGCACTCTTCGTGCCCCTGGCGTTTTGGGCCTACGCCCTGAGCCGGCTCGGCGGTCCAGCTCTACTCTGCGGTCTGCTGATCGCCACAACGGGGGCCATCCGGGTGCTCTCGGCGGGATCCCGCGCCCCGGCCCTGGCTGGGCTGGCGCTGCTGGCCCTCGGCGCCGGTGCGATGGCGGGGTCGCCCTGGGTGTTCTACGGGGGACTGGCCGCGGGCCTGGTCTTACTGCCCTCGCCGGTGCCGATATGGGGTCGACCAAGTGAGGATTGAGGCTCCGCGAGCGCTCCGCGCGGCGGCCGGCTCGCTCGCCCCCACACACTTGCTGGGCGCCCTGGCGCTGGGCTCGGTGCTCGTCGCGGGCCCCGGTATCGCTCTGATTCGCCCCGAGCGGGTGCTGCTCGCCGCCATCCTCTTGAGCGTGCTTCTGATCGGCCTTTTGAGCGGATCCCGCAGGTGGGCTCTGGCCCTGTTGCTACCCGGCCTGGCCGCCGTTGTGCTCGTCGCGCTGGCCGTGGCCGGCCCCGGCGTGAGCTGGACCCTCCTCGTGCTGTTGGTGTTGGTCGGGGGTCAGATCGCGCTCGAACCCGCTCTGGCCCTGCGCTCGAACCTACGCGGTCCCGCGATCGCCGTCCTGCTCTTAAGCGTCGGAGAGCTGCTGCTTCGCGCTCCCAACAACCCTGGCCTGGGACGGGTGGGAGCCCTCAGTCTGGCCCTCTTCATCCCCGCCCTGGCCGGACTGGCACCGTTCCACCGCCAGCCCGACGCCGCAGCTCCGCTGCTTGCCTCGAGCCTGCTCTGGACCGCACTGGTCGCGCCCGTGGTGGCGCTCAGCCTGCCCCTGCTCCTGACTTCGCGCCTGAACGCCGACGAGGCCTCGGTCTTCAGCTCCGTCCTCCTCGCCGTGGGCCTCATGAACCTGGTCGTGGGCACCATCGGGGCCTGGCGCGCGAGCGAGATCGATCAGGCCTGGCACTTCTCCTGCGCTGCCGATTGGGGGCTGGTCCTGGTCGGTCTGGCACTTTGGAGTCCGGATGGCCGCGCGGCCAGCTTTCTGGCCCTGCTCGGCATCACCGCCGTGCGCCTCCCGCTCTGGGCCTGGTCGCGCCGCCCTGGGCGCGAGGAGCACGAGCCGTCCGGGGGACTGAGCTTGATCGTGGGCGCAGCGCTGGCCGGCGCCGCCCCCTTCGCCGGATTCAGCGCTCGGCTGATCCTGCTCCGGGCCAGCGCCGCCGTCTCCTGGCCTCTGACCGTGGTCTTGATCCTGCCCCTGCTGCTCTGGCCCCTGCACTCTCTCCGGCTCGGTCGAAGCCTGGGCCGCCCGGGCGGCGGAATGCGCCTGGGGGTGGGAGTGGTCCTGGCCGTGAGTCTGGCTCTGGGCCTGCTGCCTGGCCTCTTCCTCGGTCTGGCCGGTGACTAAATTGGCCCGCCCTGACGCCCGCGGTGCCATCGGCCGCAGGACACTGGAGAGTGAGCCCCAGAGCCGGCGCCGGCAGGTCTTAGAGCCGGTGGTGCGCTCCGCGGTCGCGCCTGAGCCGCGGGTCTAGGTTCGAGGATGTCCCTCTCAGCCCAGCTCGCGGCCACCCTCGCCCTTCTAGTCTTCCCCGGAGGGTTGCTGGCCCTGGCCGTGGGTGCCCTGGCCGAGGTGCTCGCCTCTCGGCTGGGGCTCGCGGCCGCGGCCCCAGGTGGGCGAGCCTGGGTCGCCCCCGCGATCGCCATCAGTCTCCTTGCCTCAGCTCAGCTGGCGATGCCGCTGAGCCCCCTCTCCCCGCTTGACAGCGACCTGGGGGTGGCACTGGTGGCGCTGGCGCTGGTTGGCTGGCTGGCCTGGGCCGACCTCGGCGGGGCGGCGTCCGCGCGACGATTGCTGATCTATCAGGGACTGTGGTCGCTGGCCGTCCTGGCCCCGGGTATCCCGGCCCAGAACCTGCGTCCCCAGGTGGTGGCCGTGCTCTTGGTGCCCGGGGCGACAGAGGTCAAGGTCCTGGCCGGTGTGCTCTACGTGCTTTGCCTGCCCGGACTGCTGGGCCTGTCGGCCCGGGCGCCGATGGCGAGACCGATCCGGACCCTGCTCTGGTTTCCGTACTGCGGCCTGTTCGTGTCCGAGTTCATCTTTCCTGGCTCCGGCGACGCCGCGGGCGCCGCCCGATTCATCGCTTTGAGCCTTCTGTTGGCGCTCTTCGTCCTGGCTCTGGCGGGGCTCTGGCGGCGGCACCCGCTGCGATGGCCAAATAACTCGTAGGGCCCTAAATATTGGTGCGATAACCGCGCCGGAGCACCACCTGGAGTGTATTATCGCGCTGGGGATCGAGTCCGGCCCAAGTCCAGTTTCTGCACGCGTCCCAGAACAAAACGTGAACCTAATCAACTCGCTTCTCGGCATCTGGTCGGCGGACATGGGGGTGGACCTCGGTACCGCCAACACGCTGGTCCACGTGCGTGGCCAGGGTGTGGTCATCGACGAGCCCTCGGTGGTGGCGGTGAGCCGGCGTAGCGGCCAGGTCCTGAGCGTGGGGGCCGAGGCCCGGGCCATGCTCGGGCGCACACCGGCGGACATCGTTGCCCTGCGTCCACTGCGCGATGGGGTCATCGCCGATTTCGACCAGGCCGAGCAGCTCATCCGCTACTTCATCGCCCGCGCCCACGATCGCCAGTGGCACGTCTCGCATCCCCGGCTCCTGCTCGGCGTCCCCTGCGGGGTGACCGAGGTCGAGCGGCGGGCGGTGATCGACGCCGCGCTCAGCGCCGGTGCCCGCGAGGCGCATCTGATCGAGGAGCCAATGGCGGCCGCGATCGGCGCCGGACTCCCAGTCCAGCAGGCGGGCGGATCGATGGTGGTCGACATCGGAGGCGGCACCACCGAGGTGGCGGTGATCTCACTCGGGGGCGTGGTCGCCGCGTCCTCGATCCGCATCGGCGGGGACGAGATGGATGAGGCCGTGATCCAGTACGTGCGCCGCAATCTGGGCCTTCTGATCGGAGAGCGCACAGCGGAGGAGATCAAGCGCTCGATGGGTTCGGCCTTCCCCTTCGCCCGGGAGCGCTCCTTCACCGTCCGCGGCCGCGACCTCATGAGCGGACTCCCCAAGGTGGGCGAGCTGACCACGGCCCATGTGCGCGAGGCCCTGGCTCCAGTCCTGGTCGAGATCATGCGCTCCATCCGCTCCACCCTCGACGCCGCCCCCCCCGACCTGGTTGCAGACGTGGCCGAATGCGGAATCGTTCTCTGCGGGGGAGGCGCGCTCATCAGCGGCCTGGACCAGTTGGTCGCGCACGAGACCCTGATGCCGGTGCGCGTGGCCGAGGCGCCCCTGGCCTGCGTGGTGCGCGGCACCGGGGTGGTGCTGGAGGGGCTGGAGACGATGAGCCGGCTTTTGGTCAAGGAGCGTCGGGTGCGCGCCCTCAGGTACTGAGGCCGGCGTTGACCAGGTCGATGCCTTGAGGCGCTCCCGGGTATCGCCGGCGCGCAGCTTCGCCCTGGTCGCGTGCGCCCTGCTGGCGATGCTCTTTGTATTCCAGACGCCCCTCATGACCGCCCCGGCCGCCTCGATGCGGGGCCTGATGGCACCTCCCGAGCAGCTTGCCACCTCGCTCTGGGGAGGGCTGGGCCAGGGTCTGTCGGTGTTCGGCGACATCTCCAGTCTGCGCGCGCGCAACCGCAGCCTGGCGGCCCAAAACCAGGCCCTTCAGGCCCAGATCGCCGGCCTGCAGGCGCAGGGAGCCGAGAACCACAACCTGCGCTCGGCTCTCAACTTTGAGCGCAGCTTCGGCGGCGCCATGGTGGCGGCCCAGGTCATCGCCGAGAGCGCAGCCGGGCTGGACTCCAGCCTGACGATCGATCGCGGTTCCAGCAGCGGCGTCGCCCCGGGCATGGTGGTGGTCACCGGCGGCGGCCTGGTCGGGATCGTGAGCGCCGCCGCGGTCGCCTCGGCCCAGGTCCAGACCCTGGCTGATCCGCGCCTGCGGGTCAATGCCTACACCGCCACCTCGCAGCTCAACGGCACCGTCAGTGGGGGGCCCGGCGCGTTGCTCATGAGCGTCATTCCAAGCCCTGGCGTGGTGGCCAGAGCGGGTGAGGCGGTGCTGACATCGGGGGTGGGTGGGGAGTTCCCACGCGGCATCATGGTCGGGCGCGTTGTGAGCTTCGCCAGCCGGCCGGCGGCGATCCTGGAGTCGGCCCGGCTGGCCTGGGCCAACCATGTCACCCAGATCAGCGTGGTCTTGGTTCTGACCTCATCCCCCGGTCGATGAGCGTCCTCCGCCTTTTTCTCCTCTTCCTTTTGGTCCTGCTCCAGGTGACGCTGCTCGACCGCCTGCCCCTGCTCGGGGTGCCCTCCGCACCACTCCTGGCGGTCGTGGTGGTCTGGACCTGGACCCGGGGACCTGCCGGGGGCATCGGCGCCGCGGTGGGCGCTGGGCTGCTCTTGGATCTGTCGTCTTCGGCTCCGCTGGGAGTCCACGCCCTGGCCCTTTTGGCCGCGGCCGCGGTGGCGGCCGCAGCCGCCCGCCATCTGACTCCGCGCGCGCCCTGGGTCGCGCTCACCGCCGCCGCCGCCGCCGCCGCCTACACCCTGAGCCTGGCCCTATCCGGCCTCCTCCTGGGCTGGGCTCGCCCCCTGCCGGGGCTCGTCCTCGGGCTCAGCCTGGGCGCTGCAGCCGGCGCTGCCCTCATCGCCCCGCTTGCACTCCCGGTGCTGGGCCGGATGGCGGGATCGGACCGGTTGCGGGTTTGATCGAGGCCGGGCGAAGGGGCAGATCAGCCCGGAGCTTGCTCTGGACTCCGGGCGGAGACAACCGCCTGCTGGCGGCGTCCCTGATCGCGCTGCTGGCCGCCTCCATGCTCGGCCTGCGCCTGTACCAGCTCCAGGTCCAGCAGGGGGGTGCCATGGCCGCGCTGGCCTGGTCCAACAGCACGACCCGGATCGTGCTGGAGCCGGATCGGGGCGTCATCTACGATCGCCACGGCACCCCGCTGGCTGTGAACCAGGCGGCCTATGCCCTGCAGGCCGTGCCGGCGCAGCTTTCCCCCCAGGCTTCATCGCGGGCGCTCGAGCTGCGCCGCCTGGCCAGCTTGAGTGGTCGTAGCCTGGCCCAGTTGACCCAGCTCCTGGAGAGCCCGAAGAACTACTTGAGCCGGGTCAACCTGGCCACCGGGCTCGACCCCGCGCAGGCCCAGGCGGTGGAGGAGCTGCTCCCCAGCCTGCCCGGGGTCTACCTGCCCGCGACTCCGCAGCGAACCTACCTCGAGCCGGAGGTGTTCAGCCACATATTGGGCTACACGGGCAGCATCAGCCCGGCCCAGTATCAGCAGCTGCGTCCGAGCGGCTATGCACCCACCGACAGCATCGGCCAGCAGGGCCTCGAGGCCGGTCTCGAAAGTGAGCTGCGCGGTCAGAGCGGCTGGCAGGAGGTCCAGTACGACGCTGCCGGCAACCCGGTTCGGACCCTGGCCAGCAGTCCCGCTGTGGCCGGCGACAGCGTGTATCTGTCCATCGACGCCGGATTCCAGGCCGCCACCGACGGCTATCTCCGCCAGGAGCTGGCGCGCGCTCACAAGGTGGCCGGAGCGGCGGTGGTGGTGGACACGCGGACCGGCCAGGTCCTCGCCATGGCCTCAGAGCCCACCTTCAACCCCAACCTGTTCAGCGCCGGGATCAGCAGCAGCGCCTACCAGCAGTTGCTGGCGGATCCCGGCCGCCCGCTCTACGACCGCGCTCTGGACGGTCTCTACGCGCCCGGATCGACGTTCAAGATGATCACCGCCGCCGCCGCGCTGCAACAGGGCACGATCTCCCCGTCGACGACCATGGACTGTCCCTCGCAGATCACCTACGACGGCTGGACCTATCGCAACTGGGCCGGTTATGACATGGGCACGATGAACGTCGAAAAGGCGATCGCGGTCTCCTGCGACACCTTCTTTTACCGCACTGCGCAACAGCTGGGGGACCAGCAACTGAGCGCCTACGCGCGGGACTTCGGGTACGGAGTCGCCCCTCAGATCGAGATCCCGGGGGCGGCGGCGGGGGTCGATCCCAACGCCGCCTGGCTGGCCCAGAACTGCCCCGCGGGAACACCGGCCTGCGTTTGGGATCCGGGCCAGACCCTGATCATGGGGATCGGACAGTCCTACCTTCTGACCACGCCCCTGATCCAGGCCATGTACATCAGCGCGGTGGCCAATGGAGGCACTCTGTGGCGGCCCAGCGTGGTCTCCCGCACCACCACCGCCTCCGGCGCCGCGATCTCGACCACCCTGCCCCAGGTCGTGGATCAGGTTCCGGTCTCCCCCCAGGCCATGGACGTGGTCCGAGCCGGGATGCATGATTGCCTGGTCGCCCCCTACGGCACCGGATATGTCCTGCGCCAGATGCACTTCAGCTGGGATGGGGGGTGCAAGACGGGGACGGCACAGTACGGTGGTTCGGGCACCAACCTGCCCACCCACGCCTGGTTCGCACTCTTTTCTCCCTATCAGAATCCCGAGATCGCGGTCGTGGTCCTGATCGAGAACGGTGGCGAGGGCAGCGACGTCGCCGCCCCCGTGGCCGGGGAGATCGCCAACTATTACTTCGCCCATCGCGCCCAGATCCTGGCCCCGAGCGGGATCTGACCCATGCCCGCACGCGAATTCGATCCCATCCAGGCGCTGGCCGCCGGCCTGCTCGCCGGCCTGGGGCTGATCACGCTTTATTCGGCCTCGCCCCTCGACTTTCGGCGCCAGGTGCTGTTCGTGCTCCTGGGAGTGGCCGTGTACGTGGTCGGCGCTCGATTCGACTACCGGCTCCTCAAGAGCCTGGCCGCTCCCGCCTACGCCGCGGGCGTCGTGGCCCTGGCCGCGGTCGCCGTCCTCGGTCACACCCGGCTTGGGGCCCAGCGCTGGATCGACGTCGCCGGGGTTCCCGTGGAGCCGAGCGAGATGGACAAGCTGGTCATGATCGTGGTCCTGGCGGCTCTTTTGAGCCCGGCGCGGAGATGGACCTGGAGGCGGTTGGGGGGCGTCCTGGCGGTGGCCGCTCTGCCCGCCGGCCTGGTCATGCTCCAGCCTGATCTGGGGACCGCGATCGTGTTCGCCGCCCTGCTGGTGGGACTGCTCTTTCTGGCCGGGGTCCCCGGACTGCAGCTGGCCGCCGTGGCCGGCGCCGGTCTGCTCCTGCTGCCGCTGATACCCCACCTCCTGCACGGATATCAGCGTCAGAGACTGCTCATCTTTCTCGATCCCAGCCGAGATCCCCTGGGGGCGGGATACAACCTGATCCAGGCCCGCATCGCGGTCGGCTCCGGGGGGCTCTGGGGACGGGGCTGGGGGCAGGGCGGCGGTCAGCTCGGGTACGTTCCCGCCCGCACCACCGACTTCGTGTTCGCCCTCTTCGCCCAGCAGTTCGGCCTTATCGGCTCGCTCGTCCTGCTGTTTGTGTTCGGAATTCTGATCTACCGTCTGGGCCGTAGCGCCGCCATGGCCCCCGATCGCTTCGGGCGCCTGATCTGCCTCGGCCTGGCCCTGGTCCTGGCGGTGCAGGTGATCCAGAACGTGGGTATGAATCTGGGACTGACCCCCATCGCCGGCATTCCCCTGCCCTTCATCTCAAGCGGTGGCTCGTCCCTGGTCACGCTTTCCGCCGGGCTCGGCCTGGCCCAGTCCACGCTCCGTCAGCGCGGCTCCCTGGCGCACCGCGCTCCACTAGCCTCGCTCACCCACGTCCCCGCTCCGGGTGGAACCGTCCATCTCGGCTTGTAGTAGAATTCCCGTTCGTGTCCACGCCTAGCGCTGCGCTCACGGCCGTCGTAGTGAGCGGTGGCAAGCAGTACAGAGTCGCCTCGGGAGATCGGATCCTGGTCGACCGGCTGGCTGCCGCCCCGGGATCGGAGATCAGCCTGGGCCCGGTTCTGATGCTGGCCTCGCCCGATTCGATTCGGGTTGGGGCCGAGCTCGCGGACACCCTGATCCAGGCTCGGGTCATCAGCCATTCCCGCGGGCCCAAGATCGACGTCCTCCGCTACAAGTCGAAAAAGCGGGTGCGCGTCCATCGCGGCGCGCGCGCCGACCTCAGTGCGATCGAGATCTTGAGCCTGGGTGATAGCGCTCCGGCCCCCTCGCGGCGACCGGCGCGACGCACCCTCAAAGCGGCCGAGAGCGAGCCCGCCCCGGTCGAGGAGGCTGGCGATGGCGCATAAAAAGGGCGGTGGCTCCTCCCGCAACGGCCGCGACTCCAACGCCCAGCGTCTGGGAGTCAAGGTCTACGGCGGGGAGAGCGTCAACGCGGGTCAGATCCTGGTTCGCCAGCGAGGCACGGTGATAACGGCCGGTTCAGGAGTGGGGGTGGGTCGGGACCACACCCTGTTCGCCCTCGTCGAGGGAAGCGTGCTCTACCAGCGCGTGGGCCGGGACGGTCGCCGCGTATCGGTCGCCGGCGAGGTCTGACCGGGTCTGGGGCGCGGGTGCCCGCGTTGGCGCAGCATCCTCCCCGCGGCCACTTCATCGATTCCGCGCTGATCCGCGTGCGCGCCGGCCACGGCGGGCGGGGCGCGGTATCGTTCCGCCGGGAGCCCTTCGTGCCCCGGGGCGGGCCCGACGGAGGTGACGGGGGCCGAGGTGGCTCGGTGGTGGTCTTCGCTGACCCTCAACTCTCGTCCCTGGTCGCCTACGTTCGCGTGCCGCAGCGCCGTGCGGACGACGGCCGGCCCGGGGCCGGAGGCCTCAAGGCGGGGCGAGCGGGGGCCGATCTGCGGCTCGCCGTCCCCCCCGGCACCCTGATCGAGGACGCGCTCAGCGGCGAGGTGGTCTCCGATCTTTTGCGCCCGGGCGAGGAGGCGGTAGTGGCTCGCGGCGGGAGCGGCGGCCGGGGCAACGTTCACTTCAAAAATTCGGTCAGGCGCTCGCCTGAGGTGGCCGAGCCCGGACGCGCGGGCGAGGAGCGAGAACTCCGCTTGGAGCTCAAGCTCATCGCCGACGCCGGGCTGGTGGGCGCTCCCAACGCGGGTAAATCGTCGCTCCTGCGCGCGCTCTCCAACGCCACGCCCAAGGTCGGCGACTACCCCTTCACCACCCTCGACCCGGAGCTGGGCGTGGTCGAGACCGGGCGCGGGCTGCGCCTGACCATGGCCGACGTGCCCGGGCTCATCCCGGGCGCGGCCAGCGGCGCCGGTCTGGGCCTGCGCTTCCTCCGCCATCTGGAGCGCACCCGGGTCCTGGTCCTGCTCCTGGACGGGGCCGCCGAGGACCCCTTTGCTCAGCTCGAGAGCATCCGGACCGAGATCGCCGCCTACTCGCCCGAGCTCGCCGCGCGGCCGCACCTGGTGGCGGTCAACAAGCTCGACCTGGACCAGGTTCGGATCCTGCGCTCGTCCCGGCCCCGGCCCGGGGTGCTCTGGTGTTCGGCCCACTCCGGTGAGGGCCTGGAGGAGTTGGTGGAGGCCATCGTCGCCGCCCTGGCCCGTGCCCCCATCCCCGATCCGGTCCCGGTTCCGCGCGTTCTTCGTCTGCGGCCCAAGCGCGGCAGCCAGGAGCCGGTCGAGGTGAGCCGCCGGGGCAGCGGCTTCGCGCTCACCGGGGACCGGCTTAAGCGCCTGGTCGAGGTCACCGACTTCAACTCCCCCGCCTCGCTCCAGCGTTTCCAGGTCCAGCTGGATCGGATCGGGGTGTCGACCCTGCTCGAAGAGGCGGGAGCCCAGCCCGGCGACATGGTCTCGGCCTGCGGGATGGAGTTCGAGTACCGACCATGAGGGTGGGAGTGGTCGGCGGCACCTTCGATCCCATCCATCTCGGTCACATCGCCATGGCCGCCGCCGCCCGCGATTGCGCCGGCCTTGATCGGGTCCTGCTGGTGCCCTCCGGCGAGCCTCCGCATCGCGCCGACGCCATCGCGGGCTCCAAGGAGCGACTCCGCATGTGCCGCCTCGCGGTGGAGGGCCACCCGGGCTTTGAGGTCTTGGATCTCGAGGTGTCGAGGCCGGGACCCTCGTACACGGTTGACACGCTCGAGTCCTTGACTCAGAGCCGCCCCGAGGACGAGCTCTACCTGGTCTTAGGCTGGGACGCGGCTCGCGACATACCGTTGTGGCACCGCCCCGAGCGCGTGCTCGCCCTGACCCGACTCGTCATCGTGAGCCGCCCGGGATGGCCGGAGCCGCAACCCCAAGACCTCCGCGCCGCCGGCATTGATCCCGCCCGGGCCCTGCTCTGCCGCGCCGAGACGCCCGACATCGAGGCCCGGGAGATCCGGCGCCGGCTCGAGGAGGGAGAGGCGCTGGACGGGTTGCTCGACCCCCGCGTGGCGCTCCACCTGCGTCAGCACCGGCTCTATCCGGCGCCAACGGCGTGAGGCGGACGACGTGGTGAGGGAATACAGCAGCAAGGACCTGGCCGACCTCCTGCTCACCGTCGCGGCCGACAAGCTCGCCTTCGAGCCCGTCCTCATCGACCTGGCGGGGCGGACCTCGGTGGCCGACTACTTCGTCATCTGCGAGGGCGAGACCGACCGCCAGGTGCGCGCCATCGCGGACGCCATGGTGGAGTCGGCGCGCGCCGTCGGCCAGCGCCCGCTCAAGGTCTCCGGATACCAGGACGCAAGCTGGATCCTGATCGACTTCGACGCCGTACTGGCCCACGTCTTTCTGCCCGGTGAGCGCGACTACTACGACCTGGAAAGCCTTTGGTCGGCGGCCGCGCGGCGGCGCGGCGAGGCTCGAGACCCGCTCTCAGATCAGCCGTGAGCACGGGGGCGGGACCCCGGAGCCTTCGCCTCGGGGTCGACCTGACCGCCTGCTGGAGGCCCCGGGTGGGCATGGTCACGATGGCGCTCGAGCTGGTCCGGGCGCTGGCCGAGCTGGTGCCACTGGTCCTCTTCGCCAGCCTTGAGCGTCCGACCTCCCTGGCCCGGATCGAGGCCGAGTTCGTCCTCTCCCCGCATCGCCACGAGCTCTGGAACAAGCTCGTCTGGCTGCCTTCGGTGGAGGCGGCGAGCCAGCTCGACGCCATGCTCTATCCCTACTGGCCGAGCCCGCCCCGGCGCCATCGCGGTGCCCCGCCCGCGCTGGTCATGATCCACGACCTGGCCTACCGCCTGCGTCCGGAGTCGGTGCCCTGGCAGCAGCGCCTTTACCTGGGCACGCTGGTCCCGGCCGCGCTGCGCCAGGCGGACCTGATCCTCACCCCCTCCCGCACCAGCCGGGACGACCTGATCGCACTTCACCCACTGCCCGGGCTCGCCGAGCGGGTCCACGTCATCGCGCCCGGGCGCTCGGGCGAGGACTTGGCCCCGGGGCCGCTCCCGCCGAAGATCAGGCCCGGTTTCATCCTCGCCGTGGGCACGCTCGAGCGCCGCAAGAACTACCTTCAGCTGCTCTCAGCCCACCGCCTGATGACGCCCCGACCCCAGCTCGTCATCGTCGGGCGGCCGGGCTGGGGGTCGGACGACCTCCAGCGTCGCCTGGCCGCCGACGCCGAGGTCGTGTTGCTCGGCCACGTCGACGACGCGGTGCTGCAGACCCTCTACCGCTCCGCCTCCCTGCTCGCGTTTCCGAGCCTGTATGAGGGCTTCGGATTGCCACTCCTGGAGGCCATGACCCAGGGCCTGCCGGCGGTGGTGTCGAGCGCGGGTTCCCTGCCCGAGGTGGCCGCGGGAGCAGCCCTGGTGGTTCCCCCAGACCAGCCCCAAGAGCTGGCGCGGGCCATGACCTCGATCCTGTCCGACCCCGCCCTGGCCGAGGAGTTAAGACTCCGGGGCCGCACGCGCGCGCTCGAGTTCGACTGGGGCCGCTCCGCCCGCTCCCTCTTGGAGCTGGTTCAGGCCAGTGTCCGAACGGCTCCCGCCCGAGAGGCTAGATTGGGAGGATGACGGAGCCCGACGCCGGCGCCCTGCGCTTGGTCCAGGATCGCGAGGACGCGCGACGCCGTCGCGACTGGGCCCAGGCCGATCAGATCCGGGCCGAGCTCGCCGCTCTGGGCTGGGATGCGGTCGACTCGGCCGACGGGACCAGTCTTAGGAGCCGGCTCAACCGGGTCGAGAATCCGGACGGACGTCCATCCCAGCTCGGCTCGGACGACCTCTACGACTTCTCCCTACTCATCGTTCTCTATGGCTGGCCCGAGGACGTGCGCCGTCTCCTGGCCGCGCTGGCCGGGCTCAAGTCGAGTCTGGAGGCGGTCGTGGTCGACCTCTGCGAGGCGGGGTGCGAGCCCGAGCAGGTGTTTGATCCCGCCCCCCAGCGCAGCCTGCGCTTTCTGCGTTCGGCGCGGCCCGCCGGGCATGGGGCGGCGCTCAACGCCGCGCTCCACCAGGCCCGGGGCAGGATCGTGGCCTTCACCGAACCCAGCTTGGAATTCGGCCCCAGGGTGCTCGAGGAATGTGAGGGGGCGCTGCGCGATCCCAAGGTTGGTCTGGCCGGCCCCTTCGGGCTCCAGAATTTCGACCAGCACCACTTTGAGCCCGCGCTCGGGCCCAGCGCGGACGCGCTCGAGTACCTGCTCGCGTTCCGCCGCCGCGACGCCGCCCTTTTGGGCGACGTCGATCCCCGATTCCGCTACTACCGCAATTTCGACCTCGATTACTCCTATCAGGCGCGAGCGGCGGGCCTGGGCCTGGCGGTGACCCCTAGTGAGGGCATCACGCGGCACACCCATCGGGTCTACGCCGCCACCCCCGAGCCCGAGCGCGAGCGGCTGAGCCGGCGCAACTTCAACCTCTGGATGGATCACTGGGTGCGGCGATGACCAAGATTCACGTCTTCAACACCCTCGGCCGCGAGCTCCAGGAGTTCGTGCCCCTGCGCGAGGGCGAGGTCGGGATGTACACCTGCGGGCCCACGGTCTACCGATACGCGCACATCGGCAACTTCCGCACCTATCTCATGGCCGACCTGTGGATACGGGCCTTCGAATATTTCGGCTACCGCGTGCAGCAGGTCCAGAACATCACCGACGTCGGCCACCTCCAGGACGACTCCGACAGCGGGGAGGACAAGGTGCTGGTGGCGGCAGAGGCCGAGCGCAAGACGCCCGAGGAGATAGCCGAGTTCTACACCGCGGCCTTCCTGGCCGACGCCGCGCTGCTGCGCATCCGGCGCCCCGATCACCTGCCTCGAGCGACCGATTACGTGCCCAAGATGATCGAGCTGGTGCGCCGCCTGGAGGAGCTGGGTCTGACCTACAAGGTCGGGGGCAGCGTCTTCTACGACGTCAGCCGCCGGGCGGACTACCCCAAGTTGTCTCGCAACCGGATGTCGGATCTGCGCGGCGGCCACCGCATCGCGGTCGACGCCGCCAAGCACAATCCGGCCGACTTTCTGCTCTGGAAGGAGGCCGGCCCGCGCCGGCTGCAGGTCTGGGATTCACCCTGGGGACCGGGCTTTCCGGGCTGGCACATCGAGTGCTCAGCCATGTCGCTCGATCACTTCCCCAATGGCATCGACGTCCACACCGGGGGCGTGGACCTGGTCTTTCCGCATCACGAGGACGAGATTGCACAGTCCGAGCCCGTCTACGGGGGCCGGGTGGTGACCTATTGGATCCACGGCGAGCACCTGCTCATGGGCGGGCGCAAGATGGCCAAGTCGGCGGGCAACATCGAGCGCGTCTGGAGCCTGGTGGAGCAAGGACACGACCCGCTCGCCTTCCGCTACCTGACCATGAGCACGCGCTATCGGAGCAAGCTGCGCTATACCCCTGAATCCCTCGAGGCGGCGGAGCGGGGCCTGAGCGCGCTGCGCCAGCGGGCGTCCCGCCTGGCCCCGGCCAGCGAGCTGAAATCTCCCCCGGGGTCCAGGTTCCAGGAGCGCTTTGAAGCCGCGCTGGCGGCCGATCTGGACCTGCCTCAGGTCCCGCCCCTGATCCAGGAACTGCTCCACTCCCAGGTGCCCTCGGGGGAGCAGCGCTGGCTGCTTCAGGATTGGGACCGGGTTCTCCAGCTGGGCCTGCTGGAGACAGCTCCGGCCGCGCCGGAGGCGCCCATCCCGGCCCCGGTGCTCGAGCTTTCGGGGCGCCGCGACCAGGCCCGGGCCGACGGCCAGTGGCAGGTGGCCGACGAGCTGCGAGCTCAGATCGAGGCCCTGGGTTACTCGGTCGTCGACACCAAGTCCGCCAGCCGTCTGTCCCCGCGTTGAGCCGCCTCTAACCCCTTAGGGCTCAACCTGCTCGACCACGGCCGCGGGGAGCGGGGGCCAGAGCTCGGCGGGCGCGCGCAGCCGGCGCCTCGCATCCGGTCCTCGGACCAGCAGCGCCAGGGCCAGGAGCGCGCCCAACTCGAGCGCGGGCCACCGGTTCAGATCTGGGGACAGCCCGAGTGCAAGCGCGATCGGGCTGGCCAGGAGCCAGCCCGCCGCGATGCTCGCGCGCACCACCGGCAGGGGAGCCTCGTTCCAGACCAGCCACGCCGCCGCCAGCAGCAGGCAGAGGTCGGAGGCGTGGAGATAGGAGGAGATGAGGAGCGAGCCCAGGATCGCGACCGCCAGCACCAGGCCAGGATGGGCGCGCAGCCGGCGCGCGAGCACCAGGCAGGCCCCGACCACAACGCCGCGGGCCAGGAGCGCGGTCGCGCCCTGGATGCCGAACGCCCCCTCCAGGGTGAGCGCGGACGCGCCTGAGGGCGGATGCAGCAGCTGCTCTGAGTACGAGCGCAGCCCGGGCCCGCCCACGGCCACCAGGGATAGGATCGTCAGCGCGCTCACCGCCAGGGCGCCCGCTGCCAGTGATCGGCGCTGCCCGGCGACCAGAAGCGCCGGCCCGACCAGGAGGGCGGTGTTCGGCTTGAGCGCGAGGACGGCCAGGGCGAGCCCGGCCAGAACCGCACGCTCCTGGCCCAGGAGGCGCCAGCCCACGATCAGGGCGGCGGCCAGCAGCGGCGTCACCTGACCTACGTGGAGGGCCTGCGCCACCCACCAGGGAGCAACCGCCACGGCGACGGCCAGGGTGCGCAGGCGCCAGCTGGGAGGCGCCGTCCAGGCCACCGCCAGGGCGAGGGCGGCCAGGCTCAAAAGTGCCCACAGGGCATAGGCCCAGGCGAACGGGAGGAGCAGCGTTGGCGCCACCAACCACGCAACCGGTGGGGGGCTCAGATAGGGCTGGACTGCAAGCTGGGGCGCCAGGCGCGCCTGCGCCAGGTCCACGAGCCGCTGGTCGTAGATTTGGCCCCAGCCGTATTGCAGACCGGTGCGGGCGGCGGCGGCGTAGGTGTGGAAGTCAATCCCGAGCGGTGCTTTGAGCAGCAGGCCGACGGCAAACGCGGCCAGGGCCAGGAGCATGACGCCGCCCCAGAGCGCCCTAGGCGGGAGCGCCGGCCTCCCCTGATCCCGCCGGGTAGGCGGCCAGGGGCTTCGGTCTCTGCCCCTCGTCCTGGTCCCCAATCCGGGGCCCGAGAACAGGGCATTGCTGACTTGCCCATCTGAACCCACCCCTACCAGTTTGCGTCCTGGGCGGGGACCGAAACGAAAACCACCCCGGGGCCGGACCGGCGTCAGCCGGAGTGGGCGCGGGCGGGCGCGGCGCTCTTTAAAGTTAGAAGCCGAGGATGTGGCTCCAGAGGCGACGGTGTAGCGGCGCGAATGGGGGGCGCACGCCGGGGAGGCAAGGGTGCACGCGGCCCGCTCATGAGGGCGGCCGTGGTTCAGCGCCAGGTGCTGCCCAGCGGTTAGCCTTCGAGCAGATGGAGCCCGCCGCAATCTTTTCATGGCTACCCGCCATCGCCGCCGGCCGGCTTCCACGCTCCCTTGGCACGGCACCAGCGATGGGTCGCGCGGCTTGCTGACGAACCCGCCGCGCGCCCTGGGCTGGGTTCTGGTCGCGCTCCTTCTGGCGGCGTGTGGCGCCCCCCAGGCCAGGCTGGCGCGATCCCACCCGCCCGCCGTCCGCCTCACCCCGACGCCGGCTCCCGAACCGTTGATGCTCACCTCGAGCACCACGCCCTGGCATCTTCCGGCACCCCTGCAGCGCGCGGTCGTCCTTGCCCTGAGCGGCCGCCTGCAGGTCATCGGAGGACTGACCGGGAGCGGTTCGACCACCTCCCAGGTGACCCTGATCAACCCCGCGACCGGTGCCATCAGCACCTCCTCATCGCTACCTCGACCGGTGCACGATGCCGCCGGAGCGATCATCTCCGGTCAGCCCGTGGTGTTCGGAGGCGGGGTCTCCAACTCGGTCAGTACGGTCCAGGGCCCGGGCGCCGGGATCATTGGCGCCCTGCCCGCGGCGCGCTCCGATCTGGCCGCGGCGCAGGTGGGCGCGACCGCCTACCTGGTCGGCGGCTACGACGGTTCGGCCATGAGCCCGCAGATCCTGGCCACCACGGACGGGCGCTCGTTCCGGGCCGTGGCCTCACTCCCCCAGGGTGTCCGCTATCCCGCCGTGGCCGCCGTGGGCAGCCTCATCTACGTCATCGGCGGCCAGATGAACAACGGCAATAGCAGCTCCACCATCCTCTCCGTCGACCCCGTCTCCGGCCAGGTCGTCACCCTGGGTCAGATGCCCCAGCCCGTGAGCCACGCGTCCGCCCTGGTCCTGGGGGGGCAGCTCTTCGTGCTCGGAGGCACGGACGGGAGGCAGACGAGCGACCAGATCTGGCGCATCGACCTCAAGACCGGCGCGGCGACCTCGGCCGGCGTTCTTAGCTACTCGGTATCTGACGCCGCGGCCGTGGTCCTGGGCGGAATCGGGTATCTGGTCGGGGGCAGTGGGAGCGACGGCAGCACCCTGGCGTCAGTGATCAGACTGACGGCGACTCTGGCGCAGCCGCCGGCCGCGGGCGGGCACCTGGCCGCGGGCTCCGACCCCAGCGTGCTGCCGGGTCCGGTCCTGATTGCCGACTCGGACAACAACCGGCTGCTCGAGGTCAGTCCCAGCGGACACCTCCTGTGGCAGTTCCCCGAGCCCGGCGACCTGGCCCCGGGGCAGACCTTCTTGACCCCCGACGACGCCTTCTTCTCACCCGACGGCAAGGACATCATCGTCACCGAGGAAGACGATTACGTGGTCAGCGTGATCGACGTGGCGACCCACAAGATCGTCTGGCGGTACGGTCTGCCGGGCGTGGCTGGCTCGGGTCCCAATCGGCTCTCCAACCCTGACGATGCCATGGCGCTGCCCAATGGCAACCTCGTCGTCGCCGACATCAAGAACTGCCGCATCATCGTCATCAGCAAGGGCGGCAGCAGTATCGACCACAGCTTTGGCACCCTGGGTTCCTGCCGCCACAATCCCCCCTACCAGTTCGGGAGCCCCAACGGAGTCTTCCCGCTCCAAGATGGAAACTGGCTGGTGACCGAGATCAACGGCGACTGGGCCTCGGAGATGGCCCCGGGGGGCCGGGTGCTCTGGTCGGTCCACCCGCCTGGCGTCGCCTACCCGTCTGACACCAACCAGGTCGGCCCCGATCGGTATCTGACCGCCGACTATTCATACCCCGGACAGGTGGTCGAGTTCGACCAGGCCGGGCACACCCTCTGGCGCTACCGGCCTAGCGGTTCAGCGGCGCTGGACCACCCCTCGCTCGCCCTGCCCCTGCCCAACGGCGACGTGCTCCTCAACGACGATCACAACGCGCGAGTGATCGTCGTCGATCCGCGCACCAACCAGGTGGTGTGGCAGTATGGGGTCACACACCGGGCGGGCAGCGCGTCCGGGCTGCTTGACGATCCGGACGGGGTGGACCTAGCCCCGCCATTCTCGCTGATGTGGACCCACGCCTCCACCTTGCAGACGCCCTGAGTCTAGGCCGCCGCCCGCCTACTGCGTGACCTCGACCGTGGTGCCGATATCAGCCCAGGCATAGAGCTGCCCGGCGACGGAGTTGGGCATGTGCACACACCCGTGGCTGGCGAAGGGCCCGTACTCGGATCCGGGTCCGAACACCGACGGCGGCTCCCAGTTCGCGGTGTGCAGGAAGGTTCCGTCGCCGACGAACTCCATGGCGTCGTAGACCCACGTGGTCGGATACCACAGACCGCTGGAGGGTGGCCAGGGTGACACCATCTTGTACGCGGGTGCCTTGTAGAAGATGTGGAACGTGCCCTGATCGGTGGGGAGCTGGGGCATTCCGGTGGTGACCAGCGTGCGCATCCAGGGGCAGCCGTTGTCGTAGGCCACTAGCTGCTGGGTCGAGACGTGAACCACGATGAGCTTGGCGGGGGCGCCGCTGATACAGCCGACTCCACTCACGCTGAGCTGGCCCGAATCCGCCGTCCGCATCTGCTGGATGAGTTGGGCCAGTTGGGCTGAGCTCTGGGCCAGATGGGGTCCGCCGCCGGGTTGGCCCAGGATGGATTGGATCTGGTGAGCGGTGGCGTCGTAGGGGCCGCCCAACCCCAGAGCGTCGGTGGTCGCGAGCACGCCGGGCAGCGCTTGGAGCAATGAGCGGGATTGCTCATAGGCGTCCAAATTCTGCTGCGATGCGTTCTGAGCTGAGATGAGCTCGGCCTCGAGGGAGGCGTGGAGCCCGAGCATCACCGGATAGCTGAGCGAGAGGTACCAAGCGGCATCCGCCTTGGCCTGCAGGGCGGTTGCGTCCGGTAGCCCCGCGGCCTGCAGTGTGGGGAGCATCGCGCCCAGCGCATTGAGGTGTGTCACCACGTCAGCCGGCAGCCCACCAGCCAGGCCCCCCGACCCCTGGGCCAGAGCGGACCTGGTCCGGGTGGCCTGGACCTGCTGCCAGACCAGCCCGGCCGACACCCGTTCAAAGTCGGCCGGGGTACGAGCCTGGGCCAGGTCGGCCTCAAGCCCACCCAGATCCCACCTCGCCCCGAACTGGAGTTTGATCGCGCTCATCTCCCCTTCGGCCGCGGCGCGGGTCTGGGCCAGGGTGCTGACCCGGGCCCGCCGCAGCCCGCGCTCGACATTTGAGAAGGGATCGGCGAGAACGGCGTTGCGGGTCAGGGCCTGGGGCAGGGCGCTCATCGCCCTCAGGCGGGCGACCGAGTTGCGCAGCGCGGCCGCGGGCACGCCCTGGGCCTGGGCCCGCGCCAGCGCGCTGTCGACCTGGTCGGCGCGCAGATAGAAGCAACCCAGATTGGCGGCCAGGGTCAGAGCCGACACCAGCCCCAGAGCGATGGCGGCACGGGCCCCCCTGCGGGCCCAACGCGTCCGCAGGCGCCCGCTCATCTTTAGGTTACGGCCACCTCTCCGTCGGCCTCGACCCTGCTCTCGTCGTCCTCGATGGGGGTCACGGGCGGGGTGGCGCTCAGGATCGGTACCACCTGGCGGAAACCGTCCAGCGTGCGCTCCCAGTCGTCGAGCAGGGTCCGGGCGAGTCGACTCTGGGTGCGCGTGTGGTGCTCTTCGATCAGAGCTCGCAGTCCATCCGCCTCCGAGTCGGGGACGGGCCGGATCAGGACCGAGTCGCCGTTCAGCTGCTCCCATTCCCGAATGTAGGCCACGCCGCCGGTCATGCCCGCGCCCACGTTCCAACCCACCCGGCCCAGCGCCACCGCCACCCCACCGGTCATGTATTCACAGAAGTGATCCCCGGCCCCCTCGAGCACGGCGACCGCCCCGCAGTTGCGGACACAGAAGCGCTCCCCGGCCCGACCGGCTAGAAATAGTCGGCCCCCGGTGGCTCCGTAAAGACAGGTGTTGCCGGCCAGTACCGGGTCGAGAGCGGCGTCCTCGGCGAAGGGCCGGATCACGATCACGCCCCCACCCATGCCCTTGCCCACGTAGTCGTTGGCCTCACCCTCCAGGGTCAGCTCGGTGCCCTCGTCGCACCAGGCGCCAAAACTCTGGCCGGCGCTGCCCACGTAGTGGCGGGTCTGACCCGGGATGTCGGCGCCCACGGCGCGGTGCGAGTTGTCGATCGGTCCGCTCGCGGGGCTGGGGGCGGGCACCTCGCCGTTGCGCGCCCAGAGCCGGCGCCGCGGGGCGGCTCCATCACTGGGGGGCTGGATCAAAAACGACAGGTCGAGGCCCTGGGCGGGAAGAGAGCGCAGATACTCGACCCGTCCAACCACCTCCTCCATGCTCCGCGCCCCGACCAGGGCCAGGTAGCCCCGTGCCTCTTCGGCGATCAGAGTCAGGTAGTTGATCACGTCCTCGGGCCGCCCGCTGAACTTGGCCCGCAGGTCCTCGCGCTGGGTGGCGATGCCGGTCGGGCACGTGTTGAGGTGGCACTGGCGGGCCATGTCGCAGCCCAGCGCGACCAGCACGCCGGTGCCGAATCCGAACTCCTCGGCCCCGAGCATCGCGGCCAGCACCACGTCACGCCCGCTGCGCAGCCCGCCGTCGGTGCGCAACGAGACGCGCTCGCGCAGGCTGTGCTGGACCAGGGTCTGCTGGGTCTCGGCCAGTCCCAGCTCCCACGGCGTGCCCGCGTTCTTGATCGAAGACATGGGGGCCGCGCCGGTGCCACCACTATGGCCGCTGATGAGGATGAAGTCGGCCTTGGCCTTGGCCACCCCGGCCGCGATCGTGCCCACTCCGGACTCGGAGACCAGCTTGACCCCGACCTGGGCCCGGGGATTGATCGCCTTCAAGTCATAGATGAGCTGTGCCAGATCCTCGATCGAGTAGATGTCGTGGTGGGGTGGAGGCGAGATCAGCTGCTGGCCGATCTGGGCGTGGCGCAGGCGAGCGATGAGTCCCGAGACCTTGATCCCCGGGAGCTGGCCGCCCTCGCCCGGCTTGGCGCCCTGGGCGATCTTGATCTCCAGTTCGTCGGCGCGCTTCAGATAGGCGGGGGTGACGCCGAATCGGGCCGAGGCCACCTGCTTGACCTTGTTGTCCTGGCGCGGGCCCTCCATGGTGTAGAAATCGGGGTCTTCGCCTCCCTCACCGGAGTTGGAGCGGGCCCCGATCGCGTTCATAGCCACCGCCAGGGCGGTGTGCGCCTCGGGGGACAGCGCCCCCAGGGACATGGCGGTGGAGACGAACCGGCGCCGGATCTCGCTCGCCGGCTCGATCTCGGCCAGGGGGGTGGGGGCAGCGGCAGGGCGGAACTCCAAGAGGTCGCGCAGATCCTGGGGACCCTCCATGCTGGAGAGCTGCAGCCAGCGCCGGTACTCCTCCACGTCGCCCGTCCGCGCCGCCTTCTGTGCTGCGCGTACCGAGAGCGGGTTGTAGGCGTGCATCTCGCCCGCCTTGCGGAAGCGAATCCGCCCGTGGTCTGGAAGCCCGCTCTTGTCCACTCCGACCTGCTCTGGGGTCCAGGCCCCGAGGTGCCAGTCACGCAGGCGGTCCTCGATCTCCTTGAACCCGGCGCCGCCGATGCGCGAGGGTACCGCGGGCATGCAGATCGACATCACCTCGGCCCCCAGTCCCAAGACCTCGAACATCTGGGACCCGCAATAGGACGACACGCAGCTGATGCCCATCTTGGCCATGACCTTGAGCAGTCCGTGGTCCATGGCCTTGCGGAAATGGTGCAGTCCGTCGTCCCCGAGATGAGCCTCAGCGCAGGCCAGGGCGACATGCGGATGCACCGCTCCCGCACCGGAGGTCACCAGCATGGCCAGGTCGTGCACGTCGACCGCGTCCCCCGCACTGGCCACCAGGTCCTTGGTCATGCGCTGCCCGGCCTTAAGCAGGGCTTCGTGTACCGCTCCCACGGCCAGCACCATGGGAACCGCGAGGCGCTCCGGTCCAGCCCTCTGGTCGGACAGGATCAGGATCCCCTCGGGCGCGTCCACCGCCTCCTGGCAGAGCCGGCGGATGGCGCCGGGCAGGTCCCCGGCGAGCTCGAAGGTGGCGTCCAGAACCACCGCCGACTCCATGATCCGAGCCATCTCCCCGGCCCCCAGGACCGGCGACTCGAGCTCCAGGAGGGGGCTGTGGCTGGCCACTGCCGCAGGGTGCAGGCGCTTGCCCAGGAGCTCGGACTCCGCGTTGCCCGGTCCCAGGGTGCGACCTCTGGAACCGAGGACGACGCGCAGCGACATCACCGACTTCTCGCGCAGCGAGTCGATGGCGGGGTTGGTGACCTGGGCGAAGCGCTGGCGGAGCTGGTTGTAGAGCCGGCGCGGCGTGCGCCCGAAAGAGGCGATGGGGATGTCGTCGCCCATGGAGTAGGTCGGCTCCAGTCCGGTCTCGGCCATGGCCTGGACGACCATGCGCACGTCCTCGGATCCCCAGCCGAGCATGCGCTGCAGGCGAGCTAAGTCGGGCACCTCGCGCGCTTCCACCGCCCGGCGCTCGATCGGGACCAGTACGCGGTCGGCGAGCAGGCCATAGTCGTGGCGCGCGGCGACGTGCTCTTTGGCCTGGTGATCGAATTGCACGCCCGCCGTCTTGAGCTCGCAGAGCAGTAGCTGGCCCGGCCCCAGGCGGCCGCGCTCCACGACCTCGGACGGAGCCAGGGGAACCACCCCGGCCTCCGATCCGGCCACGATCATGCCCGAGCGCGTGATCTGGTAGCGGATGGGTCGAAGGCCATTGCGGTCCAGCGCCACCCCGGCCACCAGGCCGTCGGAGAAGCTGAGCGCAGCGGGGCCGTCCCAGGGCTCGAAGCGAGTCGACTGGAAGCGGTAGAAATCGCGCACCTCGGGCGACATGTCGCCACGTCCCTCCCAGGCATCAGGGACCAAAGTCATCAGCGCCTCGGCGGTGCTGAAACCGCGCCGGACCAGCAACTCGGCCGCGTTGTCGAGGGCCGAGGAGTCGGATCCCTCGGGCCAGATCACCCCGCGCAGGCTCTCCGGCAATTCGACCTCGCGTGCCCGCATCCAGGCGATGTTGCCGGCGACGGTGTTGATCTCACCGTTGTGGGCGAGCATCCGGAAGGGCTGGGCGTTGCGCCAGTCGGGCAGGGTGTTGGTCGAGTAGCGCTGATGGAAAACCGCCACCTGGCTGTGCGCCCGGGGATCGATGAGGTCGAGGTAGAAGTCGGCCAGGTGAGTTCCGGCCATGAGTCCCTTGTAGACCATGGTGCGGCAGCTGCAGGAAGCGATGTACATGCGCACGCCCTCGCTTGACGCTCGGCGCTCGGCCAGGCGGCGGGCACGGTAGAGCAGCTCCTCCCATTCATCGTCCGAAGCATCCGGACGGCTGATCACCGCGTGCCAGACCGCGGGCATGCTCTGTCGGGCCCGCTGACCGAGCGATTGCGGCTCCAGCGGTGGCCGGCGCCAGTCCACGACGCCCATGCCGAGCTCGGCCAGGGCGGCGGCCAGCACCTCGCGCGCGCGAGCGTCCCACTCAAAGAGCACCGCGACTGCGTGCTCGCCGAAGAGCAGGCGTGGGATCTGGATCAGGAGCCCGGCCCCGTCACCACTCTTGCCATCGGCGTCGAGGCCGCCGCGGTGGCTCAGGCGGGCCAGGGCGGTGACCCCGAGCGCGATCACCTGGTGGCTGGCGGGCGCGCCCGGGGTGGCGATAAAACCCATGCCGCAGGCCGCGCGCCAGGCGCGCTCGCTCCCGGGCCAGGCGGCGTTGGGGTGCAGATGACCTCGGGAGAGGGGCACGATGGGTTATTTTAGCCCCGCGCTCAGCGCCGGTCTAGTCGTCCAGCACCAATAGACCAGCTTTGATCTGGTGCCCTCCTCACAGGTCGATCAGAGCCTGCACGCGCAGGGCCACGGCCAGGTTGAGTCGCGTCTCCGGTTCCTCAAGGTTGGCCCCGCTGATCTCACGCACGCGCTCGAGCCGGTAGCGGAGGGTGTTCGGGTGCACGCCAAGGCGGCGCGCGGCCGCCTGCTGCTCGCCTCCCTCGAGGTAGGCGCGCAGGGTCTCGAGCAGATTGCCATGGCGCTGACGGTCGTGTTCGGCGAGGGGGCGCAGGTGGCGGTTGGCAAACTCGGCCAACCGCTCGTCGCTGACTCCCGCCAGAAGGCCGGTCAGCCCCAGCTCGCTCACCCCCAGGACCTGGCCCCAGCGCTTGAAGCGAGCCAGGGTGGCGAGCACGCTCTGCACCTCGCGATGCGCGCTCTGCACCCCGGCGGGGGCGGGGACTGGAGAGCTGAAGGCGACCGAGACGCTGAAGCCCGGATTCCAGTCGGTGATGGCGGTCGCCATGGTCTGGGCCAGGCTTCGCACCCGGGCCAGCTCGCCCTGCTCGCTGGAACAGGGAATCAGGGCCAGGACCGAGTCGGAGCGGGCATGGAGCAGGGCCTTGGGCCGGGTCTGGCGCACCGGCGCGGAGATCCGGCGCAGAAACTCGCGCTTCAGGGCCTGGATCTGGACCTCGGAGACCTGGTGGCTGCGCAGAAACCCGCGGAAGTCGTCGATGTCGGCCATGACCAGTACGTGGCCGCCAGTGAGCGGATAGCCCAGGTGACGGGCCCGTCGCTGCGCCGCGGCCTCGTCGCCGTAGGTGCCCTGGACCAGGTCATCCAGGTACTCGCCCCGCAGTCGTCCCTCCACCTCGGCCACCTCCCGTTCCTTGGTCAGAGCCAGGGCGACCACGATCGCGGCCTGCTCCACGGCCATGAAGGCGAGTTCTTCATTGGCGGGGTGGTCGAGCACTGAGATGTAGCCCAGGAGTTGATTGGAGGTGGTGATGGGCGCGATGAGGCGTTCGCGCACCATCCCCACGTGGGGGAAGGCGGGCACCATCATCGGGTGCCGCCCCTCGGCCACCCGGCGCAGCATGGCGCTGACCTGCGGATCGAAGCTGACCCGTGGCGGTGTGCCGTGATGGGCGATGGTCTCCTTGCGGTGGGGATCGTGCATGGCACTGCCGGCGTGGGCGAGAAGATGGAAGGAGGCGTCCTCGACCGTGACCGAGCTCTCCAGCAATTCGGAGAGCGTGCGGCAGATCTCGTTCACGCCCTTGCCATCGAGAACCAGGTCGGTGAACCGGCTGTGGATCTCGATTGAGCGCTTGAGGCGCCAGTGCTCGGCGTTGATGATGCGCTCAAGGAGCGGATTCATAAGGTCGCTCCACGGCGTCTCGGGAGGCATGGTGAAGAGCGGGACCACGAGCCGGTCGGCCTCGCTCTCCATGGTCGCGGGGAGCTGGCTCAAGTAGTCGCCGAGCTGGATCACCAGCCCCGCTCCGCCTCGGGCGGCGATCGATGCCAGGACGTCGAGCATGGCCTGGGGATCGTCGCGGATCGGAAATCCGGTGGTCAAGAGCAACTCATTGGCGCGCAGCCGGGCAGCCGTGCGTGGGGTCTCCATGACCCGCACCCATTCCACCGGGCGGTCCAGGCCCGCCGCCCCCGCGACCAGCGTGGCGCGACGGAATCCGCCAATCCCCATGGCTTCGCGCAGACTGGGAGGGGGAGAGGGGGCGGGTTCGAGATCGGAGCTGGGCACGCCACGATTATGACCCCTCAAGCTGTGCCTCATCCCCAATCGACGGTGCTCTCGGTTGTGCTCAAAGACCTAACTGAGGCGATCGAACTCGCGTAGCGTGTCCTGAGTCGAGGCGATCGCAAGTGCGATCGGGCCGGCCGCCGGGCCGGGTCTTCGGCCACAGCGGGTATCCACAGCTAGCGGGGTCAGATCATGACGGAATGGCGGACGGTGGAGGGCGAAGCCCGCAGCGGGCCTGCACCAGAGTTTCCAGAACTCGACGAGGCGGCGCGCAGGCGCGCAGGGGCGCGGGTGGACCAGGGCGCCGATGAACACGCCGCGATGGCCGCCGAATCGGTGGCGGCGCAAATGATGGCGGCCTACGCTCGACCGCTCTAGGCGCGAGCCTAGAGCCGCGCCATCATCTGGCGCAGGACTAAAGGAAGCACGCCGCCGTTCTCCAGATAGGTGACGTCGGCCGGGTTGTCGATCCGCGCCAACACCTTGAATCGTTTCACCTCGCCGCCCCCGGTGGTCGCCTCCACGCTGAGTTCGGCGTGAGGTCGCAAACCTTCGCTCAGGCCTGATATGGAGTAGGTCTCCTCGCCGCTCAAGCCCAGGCTCTGGCGCGACTCCCCGGGCATGAACTGCAGGGGCAGGATGCCCATCCCGACCAGGTTGGCGCGATGGATGCGCTCGTATGACTCTGCGATCACGGCCTTGACCCCGAGCAGGTTGGGGCCCTTGGCCGCCCAGTCCCGGGACGAGCCCGAGCCGTACTCCTTGCCCGCCAGGATGATGAGGGGCACGCCCTCGGCCCGGTAGCGCTCCGCCGCTTCAAAGATGCTCATCAGCTCACCCGAGGGCTGATGGCGGGTGTAGCCACCCTCCTTGCCTCCGGCCAGCTCGTTGCGGAGGCGGATGTTGCCGAAGGTCCCGCGCACCATGACCCGGTCGTTGCCGCGGCGGGAACCGTAGCTGTTGAACTCGGGCGCAGAGACGTCGTGTTCGATCAGGTACTGGCCGGCAGGACTGTCGAGCGGGATGGCCGAGGCGGGTGAGATGTGGTCGGTGGTGACCGAGTCGCCGAGCTTGACCAGCACGCGCGCGTCGATGACGTCTCCCACCCCCTGCGGCTCGGCCGAAAGCCCGACCAGGTAGGGCGGCTCCTGAACGTAGGTCGATGCTGGGCTGAAGGCGTAGACCTCGCCCCGTGGCGACTCCATCTGGCGCCAGTGCTCGTCGCCCTGATAGATGCGCTCGTACTCGTGGTCGAACATCTCGCGGCTCAGGTTGGCGTTGATCGCCTCTTCGACCTCGGAGGGCGAGGGCCAGAGGTCGGCCAGCATGATGGGGGCGCCATCGGGGCTGGTACCGAGGGGCTCGCGGGTCAGATCCAGGTGGATGTTGCCGGCCAGGGCATAGGCCACCACCAGCGGCGGGGAGGCCAGGTAGCTGGCCCGGACCAGGGGATGGATGCGGGCCTCGAAGTTTCGATTCCCCGAGAGCACCGCGACCACGTTCAGGTCCTGGTCCTGGACGTCGGCCTCGACCTCGGGGCTGGCCAGTGGACCGGAGTTGCCGATGCACGTGGTGCACCCATAGCCGACCAAATAGAACCCGAGTCGCTCCAGGTAGGGGGTCAGACCGGCCTGGTCCAGATAGTCGGTCACCACCCGCGAGCCGGGCGCCAGGGAGGTCTTGACGAAGGGCTTGACGTTGAGCCCCGCCTCCACCGCCTTCTTGGCCAGGAGTCCGGCCGCCATCATCACCGAGGGGTTGGAGGTGTTGGTGCAGGAGGTGATGGCCGCGATCACGACCGAACCCTGCTCGACCTCGGTCCGCGCCGCCGTGGCCACCGCGCCCCCCGGACTGGGGAAGGCGGTCTCAAAGCTCTGGCCGGCGGCGCTGAGCGCGACTCGATCCTGAGGCCTTCGGGGCCCGGCCAGGCTGGGCTCGACGGAGGCCAGGTCGAGCTCTAGGTACTCGGAGAATTCGGGCGTCGGCTGACCGTCGAGGCGAAACATCGACTGCTCGCGCCAGTAGAGCTCGACCAGCTTCACCAGCTCCTCATCGCGTCCGGTTGCGCGCAGGTAGCGCAGGGTCTGCTCGTCGACTGGGAAGAGGGCCGAGGTGGCGCCATATTCGGGGCACATGTTGGACAGCGTGGCTCGGTCGGCGACGGTGAGCGAGGACAGGCCGTCGCCGCAGAACTCCACGAACTTGTTGACCACGCCGTGCCGGCGCAGCATCTCGGTCAGGGTCAAGACCAGGTCGGTGGCCGTGGTGCCGGCTGGCAGGGAGTTGCTGAAGCGGACCCCGACCACGACCGGCGCCGGCAGGTACATGGGCTGGCCCAGCATCGCCGCCTCGGCCTCGATGCCGCCCACGCCCCAACCCAGCACGCCCAGACCGTTGACCATGGTGGTGTGGGAGTCGGTCCCGACCAGGGTGTCGGGGACGGCGATGCGTCCGCCCTCGTCCTCTCGAACCTGGACCACCCGGCTCAGGTGCTCCAGGTTGACCTGGTGGCAGATGCCCATCCCGGGCGGGATGACGGTGAAGTTGCGCAGCGCCTGCTGGGCCCAGCGCAGAAGCGCGTAGCGTTCCCAGTTGCGCTCGTACTCGCGCTCGATGTTGCGCTGGTAGGCGAGACCGGAACCGAACGCGTCCACCTGCACGGAGTGGTCGATGACGAGGTCGACGGGAATCTCGGGGTCGACCTCGCCCCCGGTGCCACCGGCGCGGCGCATGGCCGCCCTCATGGCGGCCAGGTCGACCACGGCGGGCACCCCGGTGAAGTCCTGCATCAGGACTCGCGCGGGCCGGAAGGGAACCTCGGCCGAGGTGTCGGGCCACCGGGCCAGGGAGCGCACGCTGTCCTCCTCCACCCGGCCTGCGGCGTGACCGCGAAGCAGCATCTCGAGCAGGATCTTGACCGTGACTGGTAGGCGGGTCACGTCCCCCAGGCCGGAGGCGGTCACGGCGTCGATGCGGAAGAGGTCCAGTTCGGTGCCGGCGAGGCGCGCGCGGGAGGAGATCATGGGCCAAAGATACTCCGGCTTCCTCCCCGCTCGGGTCAGGCGCTGAGGAGCCGGGAGAGCTCGCGCAGGCGGGGCTGAGCCAGCACGTCCTCCAGCGGGAGCGGCAGCGCCCGGCACCAATTCCTGGCCTCGGCTCCCGTCCCCGGGAGGTTGGCGCGGGCCTCGATCCCGAGTGCGTCCTCGATCTGCATGAAGCGCAGGCGCGAGCGGCTTCGTCCCAGCACCCGGTGGGCCTCGGTCACCGCGCGCGCCGGCTCGGCGTCCCCCGGCAGGCCGGTCCAGGCGGCCAGCCGGGCCCTTATCTCCGGATCGGGATCGAACCCGCTCCACAGGCCCGCCACCGTGGGTAGGTCGTGGGTCGAAATGAACGCAGCCGACGACTGCGGCCAGAGCTCGGGCGCCTCGGCCTCGAAGTAGAGCACCCGGCAGCCGAGCACCAGGCTCTGGGCCAGAGTCGAGCGCACCTCGGGCGCGACCGTGCCCAGATCCTCGCCGATGACCAGGGCCTGCGCTCGGTGCGCTTCAAGGGCGAGGATTCTGAGCAGGTCGCGCTGCGGAAAGCGGACGTAAAGACCAAGCGCGGGATCGGATCCCAGGCCCACCCAGTACTGCCGGAAGAGCCCCATGACGTGGTCGATGCGGAGTCCGCGGGCGTGCCGGAAGCCGGCTCGGAGGACCTGCCGCCAGGGCCGGTAATTGAGGGCGCGCAGCCGCCAGGGGTCGAAGGGGGGCAGACCCCAGGTCTGGCCCGCCGAGTTGAACGGGTCGGGGGGGGCCCCGAGGCTGAATTGGGGCAGCATGGCGTCCTGCCAGGACCAGGCGTCATATCCGTCCCCAGCCGAGCCCACGGCCAGGTCCAGGACCAGGGGCAGCTCTCCCGCCGCGGAGTAAAGTTGGTCGTCCAGTAGCACCTGCAGCCAGCGGTGGAAGTCGATGCGCCCGCGGTGCGCCGCGGCGAAGCTCTCCAGTTCGGCGCTCCCGGGCCGGCGGAACTGGTCTGGCCAGGTCGCCCAGGGCCCGGGCAAGACCTCGCAGAGGACGCAGAAGCGGGCCCATCCCTCAACCTCGAGGCTGTCCTCGTCCGCCCAGCGTGGACTCTGGGTGGGGCCCGGAGCGCGCTCCCAGATGCGCGCCAGCGCGTCCATCTTGAGCTCGAGTACCCGGTTGCGATCGATCAGCGGCAGGCGCGATAGTCCCTGCCCGGCGCGCTGCAGCGAAGCCAGTTCAGGAGCCGCGGCCTGGGCTCCCGGCACCTCTTCAACCCGCAGGTAGAGGGGGTTGAGCCAGCGCCGGCTCGAGGGGTGATAGGGGCTCGCGTCCTGGGGCGCCACCGGAGACCCGGCGTGGAGCGGGTTGACCATGACCATGCCCGCGCCACGCCGGCGCGCGCCCGCCGCGAGCAGGCGCAGATCGGCCAGATCCCCTACGCCCCAACTCCGTCGCGAGCGCGCGGCATAGAGCTGGCAGCTCAATCCCCAACCCCGCAAGCCCTCCGGGAGCGGGCATTGGCTCGGCGCCACGATCAGTTCGCGCTCCTGCCCCCCCACGATGAGGCGGTGATAGCCCAGAGGCAGATTCGCCGGCAGGACGCCGTCGACCGCGAACCCCTCGCCTGACTCGGTCAGCACCTCGCCCCTGCCCACGTGCGCCTGCTCTCCGGCCTCCAAGACCAGGGCCGCGGGCTCAGGAGGAGGGCTCGATCCGGCGCCCATTGCGGCTAGGACGGCCGCAACGCGATCCGGAGTCGCCTCCACCCAGTGCCCGCGGGCGTCGCGGTAGCCCGGCTCGATGCCCCAGGCGTCGGGATCGATCACCATCTCCACCACGCGCGACGTCCCGCGGCCATTCGAATCTCCCATGTCACGCCATCACCGCGGGTGCGGAGGCGACCGATGATCGTGCCCGGGCGGCCCTGGGCCTGATCGGATCCTAGCCCAGCCGGCCTTGGCGATCGGCTCGCGCGTTGACACCTTGGCGGCGTGGGCATGATTAGACTAGGTCTGCCGATCGCTACCAGACATAACGTCCCCTACCGCCCTCGGCGACGCTCAAGACGGCCCTCCCGGGCCCCCTGGCTGCTCGTTGCCGCCGCCATCGTTGTGATCGCGATGGTGGCCGTTTCACGCACCCTGGAGCACACGCACACGGTCAGGGCCGAGGCGTCGTCGACACCGCACACCACGCCGGTCGTGGCCAAGGCGCCCGGCGGGCCAGTTCAGCTGGCCGTACCCGGCCTGGTACCCGGCGCCTGCATGGCTTACGCGCCAACCCACGGCAACCGGGGCCAGACCATCTTCTTGGATCCCGGCCACGGTGGCCCCGACCCCGGGGCGTCAGGGACCGATCTGTCCGGGAACACGGTTCTGGAAAAGGACGCCACGCTCGGGGTGGCGCTGAACCTGCTTCCCCTGCTTCGCGCCGACGGCTACCGCGTGGTCCTGTCCAGGACCACCGACTCCTACGTGATCCAGCTCCAGAGCGCCGACCTGAGCCAGGGCGTGCTCACCTCAGACGCGGTCCGACGCGACCTGGTGGCTCGCGTGGCCTGCGCCAACGCGGCCCACGCTGCGGTTCTGCTATCGATCCACTTCGACGGGTTCAGCGACCCCACGGTGGGCGGCGCCGAGACCCTCTACGACGCCGTCCGCAGCTTTGCCAGCCGGAATCAGACCCTGGCCCAGGACCTGCAGACGGCGCTGGTGCGCAGCCTGGGCGTGCCCGATCGCGGCATCATTCCCGATGACCAGTTGGTCGCTCCGACCCTGACCGACGCCGCCGCCAACTACGGTCATCTGATCGAGCTTGGACCGGCCCAGTCGGGCTGGGTCCAGAATCCCTCGCAGATGCCGGGGGCGCTGGTCGAGCCCCTGTTCGTGACCGACCCGGCCGAAGCTCAGATGGTGGCCACCGCCGCCGGGCAGCTCCACGTTGCGCGCGCCCTGCAGAGCGGGCTTCTGGCCTTCCTGCAGCCCCACGCCTAGGGCGTACATCGCCGGGGCCGACAATGGGGGGATGACAAGACGCCGGGTGCTCGCCGTCGTCGGAGTCGCCCTGGCCCTGGCCCTGGTCCTGGCTTGGAACCTGAGCCCGTCGATGCAGGACGTGCAGACCCGCGTCGCCCAGCGCGCCCATTTAGAGCACGTACCACTGCTCGAATCGGGTGCGGTGCCACCACTTCTGGCTGAGGCCGTGATCTCGATCGAAGATGAGCGCTTCTATCAGGATCACGGCATCGACATCGTCGGCATCGTCCGCGCGGCGCTCTTCGATGCCACCAAGCGCTGTCTGTGCGAGGGCGGGTCGACCATCGACGAGCAGCTGGTGAAAGACATCTACCTGGGGGGAGACGACCACGGGCCGAGCAAGCTGATGGACCTGCTGCTGGCGGTCAAGCTCCAGACCAAGCTCTCCAAACCGGTCATCCTGGCCGACTACGTGAGCACCATCACCACCGGACCCAACCTTTACGGGGTGGCCGCCGCCGCCTGTGCCTACTACGGCAAGACCCTCGATCAACTGACCCTGCCGGAGGACGCCCTGATCGCGGGGCTGACCCAGGATCCGGCGCTCTACGATCCCCTGGTCCATCCCCACGCCGCCGCGGCCAGGCGGCAGGAGGTGCTCGTGGCGATGCTCTCTGAGGGTTACATCACCTCCCAGGCGGCGTCGGCCGCGGCCAACGCCGCCATCGCGGGCACCCCGGGCACGAGCTGCGCCGCCTGAGGAGGGCGGCGGTCAGCTGACCGATTGATGACAAATTGATCCCCGTTCGGCTGCGATCATTTGGACCGCATGAGGCGAATGGGCGTGGGCTGGCTTTTGACCTGCGCTCTGACCCTGAGCGCCTGCGCCGGGTTCGCCTCCAACATCCCCACCCGGGGGACGCTTAAGGTCCTGGCCCTCGGGTCCTACGGCTCGGGCACGGGCTCGGCGCTGCTCGGCAGCCTCAATTACGAGGCGTCGCGGATCAACGCCGATGGCGGGGTCGCAGGTTACCGGATCAAGGTCGTGGCCCTGGACGACGGCGGCGATCCCAACCGGGATGCTGCCCTGCTGGCCCAGGCGGCAGGCGACCCCACGGTCAAGCTGGTGGTATCCAGCTTTGCGGGGGGGACGCTGGCCGGCCTCGGACCGGCCCTGGCGAGCACCGGGCTGCTCAGCTGCTCGACCAGCTCACAGCCCCAGTCCGCGCTGAGCACGGCTCGCGAGTTCACGATCTCGAGCCAGGACAACGAGGCGACGGCGCTGATGGACTACGCCGCTCGCACCCTTCACCTCAAGCGGGTCGGGATCATCGCCGCCTCCGATGCCACCGGCCAGGCCGAGGCGCAGATGATCTCGAGCGCGGCGCGCGGCGCTGGCGTCTCCGACGTCGGGGCTCGGTTGGTGGCCTCCACCCAGATCGATCAGGGAAGTCAAATCCGGCAGTTGGAGAACCTGGGCGCGCAGGCGCTGGTGCTCTCGACCGATCCCTCGCTGGCTGCCCGCACCGCCATGTCCCTGAACGCTCTGGGGCAGGGCACCCGGCCCCAGCTCCTCGGCCTCGCACCACTGGCCGGCTACTCCTTCGCTCAGCTGGGGGGAGCGGGGGCGGCCGGGACCCTGGTCGTCGCCGTCGATCAATCCGTTCTCAGCACCCTGGCTGCGCCCGCCTGGGGGTCGAACTACAGACTGTTCATCCAGTACATGCTGGCCAACTTCGGGACCATGATCGACGGCTACACCCCGAAGGCGGTTCCCGCCGCGGCCGATTGTCTTTTGGGTTACGCCAACGCAGCCAACGCGGCGTCTTCGATTCTGGCCTCCAACGTTGCTCGCGCCTGGTCGCAGCTCGACCTCGCGCCAGGTCAGGATGTCCTGGCCATGCGCGAGCGCTACACGGGCGGCGTCGCCATCAGCCCGTCCTCCCTTGACGTCTACAGCTGGGTCCAGATCGGGCCGCGCTGGGAGCTGAAACCGCTGGCCTGATTGGGGTCCCGGGGCTTAGCCCGCCGCCCTCTGCTCCCTGGCCCCCAGCGCGGCCAGAATCAGGTTTGCGGTGGCCAGATTGGTGGTGAGGGGAACGTCGTGCACCTGGCAGACACGCTGCAGGCCCTGAATGTCCGGCTCGTGGGCGTGCCGGTCAAGCGGGTCGACCAGGAAGATGACCGCGGCCACCTCTCCCTGCGCCACCCGAGCCGCCACCTGCAGGTCGCCTTCCTCAACGCCGGAGAGAACCCGCTCCACCTTGAGCCCGACCTTGCGCTCGAGCAGGCGCCCGGTGCTGTCGGTCGCGACCAGCGGCCAGCTGGCCAGGGTGGATCGGTTGAACATGGCGAAGGCGAGCATGTCCGGCTTCTTGCCGTCGTGGGCGATGAGCGCGATGGAGGGTTCCATCCAACGATGGTGTTCGAAGAGGGGGGGTGACCGGTACGTTGAGAGCACACCAAGGCGCGGGGCCGGCTCCGGTGCGGAACTTGGCGCCGGGCCGATGATTCTTCCCTCAGCGTCCTTGCGCCATCGCCTCCACGGTCTCGTCCATCTCCTCCACCAGCTGGCGCCAGCGCCCCTGCAGATCGGTGCGGGATCTAAAGGCGCGCACCAGTCCCCGGTAATAGCTCAGCTGCGCGTCTGCTCCGGCATTGAACGGTTCCCAGAACGCCGGCCCGAGCACCGCGTGGTCGGTTCGAATCGCCCGAGCGTTGTACAGCTTGTCCGCCAGCGACACCTTGACCGCGTCGAGCGATGCGTCCTTCAGCGACTCGATGTATCGCTGCTTGCGCCCTAGCCAGCTGGTCTGGTCGCGGGGCTGGCCCGGGACATCAACCTCGGAGTCGCTGCATTCCTCCACGATGCTGGCCACTCGGGGGCCGAACTCGCGGGCCAGGAGCTCAGCGTTCACCTGTTCCGGCTGGTCCTCCAGGGTGTCGTGGAGGAGCGCGGCGGTGGCCAGGGTCACATCGCCACCGGCCTCGATCACGATCGCCGCAACGCCCATCAGGTGGCCGACGTAGGGCACCTCGGGCTTGCCCTTGCGGCGCTGGGTACGGTGCCACTGGACCGACCGCGACAGGGCGAGTTCAAAGTCCGGTTGGCCCGGGCGCAACGCATTCGGATGCCAGATCTCTCCCTCCAGTCGGCTCACCTCGTCTGTCATCGTGGGCAGAATCACGAGCTCGCGTGAGTATCTCGACATGACGAGGGCGGAGACGGCGGCGTCGAAGGCGTCCGGGCTGGAGCCGGCCCGGGCTCGAAGGGCCGGGCTCTGATCGAGCGCGCTCGTGGACAGATGGACCTCGCGGGCGGCGCGGGACGACTTTCGAACCGGACCCGTGAGCAGGCGGGGATAGATCTCGACCACCAGGGGCCAGCGCGGCGGATCGAAGGGCCAGATTGAGAATCCGGCACGGCGCAGGGCGGCCAGGACGGGCATGCCGCGGATGGCAGCTGTGCCCACCGCTCCCGCCCCCCCAATCTGAAATCCCGACTTGGGCCGGATCCCGGCGGTGGGAGGGCAGGAAAGATCGGTCTGGCGAAAATGGCTACGTCCCCCAAGGTCGGGTCGTGCTCGCCGGCCCCGACCCCAGAAGGGTGGAGCGCAGTTGGCCAGCCATGTCTCGCCTTCGGCCGCCGCCAGATCCCAGAGCTCAGGGGCGGAGGTAAGGCCGCGCTCGCGAAGCCACCAGCCCGGCAAGGAGAAGGCGAAGTCAAGCCCCACCACCAGGCGAGGATCCCGAAGCGCCCAGCGCTGAAGCAGGCTGGCGACCTCGCTCCCACGGCGTCCATTCTCGAGCCTGCGCAGCCTTCCTCGCTCGACCCTGGCCATCCACATGGTGTGCTCCGGTCTGGCCGCGGCGCCCGACCAGTCGACGGCGATCGCGGCCGCCAACTCATCCCCTACAGTCGTGGGAGGCACCGTGCGCTCGCGCCTGGCGCTCCCCAGCTGTAGGTGACCGGCCCCGGGGGAGCTCCAGCGGACGTGTCATAGCGCTGGCCACCGGGTCGGATTGGATCAGGCCTCACGTCGATGAATGCTCGTAAGCCAGCGATCAATACGAAATTGGACGAGCTTATGGGGACTGTGGATGCTTAGCTTGATCCCAGCATCAGGCTTCCCACAACGCGCTGATCGGAGTAACCCGGAGTTGGTCCCCAAATGGAAGGGTCTGAGACCCCGTATAGAGCACGACCCCTGCACAGAACCGGTCTCCTACTGCGGCCTGCAGTTGCCGCAGACCCTTGAAATCCCCGCTGTTCACCGTGCTTGCCGATTTGACTTGGATTCCAACGACCCTGCCGTCAGGTGTCTCCAGGATCAGGTCGACCTCAGCTCCCTCGCGGGTTCGGAAATGATACGGCCGCGGTCTCGTGAGCATTCTGCGGCCCATTCGTGGTCATACCGAGGGGTCTTGTTGAGCATTCCGCGGGCCCTGGTCTGTGATCTGCTTCGGGGTCGAAGGCGATCGCCATCGTCGGACGAGCTGCGACACCAGATGGGTATCCGCGGCTGGGGTCAGACAGGGTTGGCGCGGGAGGCGCGTAAGCATGGCCACGATCGCCCGCGCCATGCAAGTAGGAGTTGGTGGACCTAAGTGTCGGCATAAGAACCGTTCGGACGAATTCGAGGGGATCCCGTACGAGGTGGCCGGCGCCGAGTAGGGAATCGCCGTCAGACGCGGATCACGTCCAGTCCGGATATCGAATCGTAGTCGCCGTCCTGGGTGACGATTGGGACGCTCTCGACGATCGCAGTCGCCGCGACCAGGGCGTCGAGGATCGGCACTCTCCGTCCGCGGGATCGGAGATCCGCGACGATTCGGGCGAATGTGCGACCTACCTCGGAATCGATGGGCAATGGGTCCCACGCCGATTCGACTGCCGTCAGGGTCGCGAGCCTTCGCGGCCGATCAGACTCGCTCGCCATGAGCACTCCCAGAGTGAGCTCAGCGAGCGTGACGACCGAGATATCAGTCTCGTCCACCCCGACCATGGCCCCGAGAGGACGACCCGATTCCGTTGCGACGAAGAAGGAGGTGTCTAGGAGCGCTCTCATAGGTCGTCGGTGGTGTCAGGCAGTTGAGTGCGAAGCTCCGCCAAGAACCCCCGATCCGCAGATTGGCGCGACGCAATGCTTAGTGCCTCACCTACAGGCCGAGCCCGCCGCCGGCGGAGTGGCACCAGCTCTGCGACTGGCCGGCGATCCACCGTCACTGTAACGCGCTCCCCGCCCTCGACCCTTCTCAGTACTTCACTGACCTTGTTTCGCAGCTCCCTGACAGAGACGAACGAATCCATGCTCATAGCGTAGCACATGTAGCCACGCATGCCTACACGGACCATGACGCCCTCTAAGATCAATCGGCCTGCGACTAACACCATCGGCGCCAGTACGACCTCAAAAACCTCCTTGCTACCCTGAGACGCACGCTGCCGTATGGCCGGCTTCGAATTCAGCCGGGTACTCGAGCGTAAGGTCGCGGGCGACTGCAAGCCCCTCGAGGAAACGAGCCGCGTGGGACTGCTGGATCGCGCCGGCGCTCGAAGAAAACTATTACGAGGGTCCGATCCTCCTTTCCGACGAACTCGATTGCCGGGTTGGCGCGAGCCGCGATGGAGATCGCCTCCGCCAGCGGCACGGCGCCGGCAGCAAGAACTGCCACCTGTGCGGCCACCCAGTTCGGGCTGGCTCGGTAAGGGACGCGGGCGGTCCGTCCGCTCGATCACGCCGTCGTCGAGCAGGATCTCCAGAGCGCGTTGGACTGCACTGGGCGGGGCATCGACGGCGTGCGAAAGTTCGGTCAGAGTGAGCTCTCCCGCCGCGGAGAGCGCCAGTGCGGTTCTCAGGGCGGGGTCAGAGCTGACTATCCGCAACTCGTCCGCATCCTACGCTGTCCGCGTAAGCCTGAAACCATGATGGAGGTCCATGCCCGCAACTTGGAGACCGCACTCTGACGGAGAAATTAGGATTGCTGAACTGTGAAGGTCGGGCGCAACGAGCCGTGCCCCTGCGGGAGCGGCCTCAAGTACAAGAACTGCCACCTGGGGACGGAGGCGGGGAGCCGCCCACCTGACGATCTCTGGCATCGGTTGCACGCGCTGTCGGCGCGACTGCCCACCGAACTGCTTCGTTTCGCCAGCAACCGCTATGGGCGCGAACTGCTCAACGAAGCGTGGTTGGAGTTCGCGCCTTTTGAGGACCAGCAGCCCTTCGATCCTGACTCCATCCACATTCCAGTCTTCATGCCCTGGTTCTTCTATCACTGGCGGCCGGAGACCGAGAACACCGTCGTTCCGCGGGACCAGGTCGACCGCTTTCCGATCGTCTCCCTCTACCTGAGCCGGCGTGGGCGCCGCGAGGAGCCCTTGGTTGTCCGCTACCTGGAGGCCTGCCGACGCTCCGCTCTCAGCTTCCTGCAGATCGACGAGGTCTCGGTTGGAGCGGGCCTCAGCGTCACCGACACGCTCACCGGCTGGCAGGGCTTCGTGAGCGAGCGCTCCGGCTCGGAGTCGCTCAGACGCGGCGACATCGTTCTTGCCAAGGTGGTCACCCTCGACGATGTCAGCGTCCTCGACGGCTGCTCGCCGATCGCGTTTCCTCCTCTCGAGAAGGCAACCATCATCAAACTCCGAAACCATATTCGGAAGGCACACCGCTCGATCACACCAGAAGTCGTGGCCGACTACGACCTGGAGTTGCTCGAGGTCTACCATTCGATCGCCGAGCGGCTGCTGAATCCGGCCCTGCCCGAGCTCAGCAACACCGACGGTGACCCACTCGAGTTCTGCCGCCTGACCTACGAAGTGCCCTCGCCCAAATCGGCGCTCGACGCGCTCCGCCACCTCGCCCTCGGCCACGATGAAGCCGAGCTCCTCGCCGGGGCAACCTTCGATCAGGGTGGTGAGCTGCTGGCCGTTGAGGTTCCCTGGCTCAAAAGAGGTAGTGCCCGTCTGGGCATGGGAAAGGTTGGCCTGGGCTCGATCAGGATCGAGGGTCGCCGGTTGGTGGCTGAGGTGAACTCGCAAGCGCGGGCACTCCGCTTCCGGAAGATCGCTGATCGCGCATTACCGGCCGGCAGTCGCCACCTCTCGACGGTGGTCGAGCCGATCGAGGCAGCGCTCAAGGCCTTTCGGGAGGAGACGCCCGACCCCCCGCCGGACGATGATCTCAACCAACGGCCAGAGATCCAGGCTCTATTGAAGGAGCATCTGCGGGCCCACTATCGCGCCTGGGTTGACGAGGCGGTGCCGGCTCTGGCGGGGAAGACCCCTCGGCAGGCGATGAAGACCAAGGACGGTCGGGAGATGGTTGAGGCGCTCCTACTCGGGCTGGAACAGCGAGCCGGCCAGCAGCCGGGCCTGGACCACGAGATCGTGGCCGAGCTTCGGGCGACCCTGGGGACTCCGACATCCTCCCGAAGCCGGTCGGGCGAGGGAAGCAGTGGCGGCCGCTGAGATTTACTCGGCGGATGTGTAAGGAAATATGTGGTGGTCAAAACCACCTCGAAAATGGGCTTGCTGAGCGCGGAAATTTGGTGGAGCGAATGGGATTCGAACCCACGACCTCCTCCGTGCGAGGGAGGCGCTCTCCCAGCTGAGCTATCGCCCCGCGGGCCAGTATACGGGGTATCTAAAATGGCCGAATGAGGCACTGGCCGGAGTTCGCTCTGGCCCTGGCGGTGGCTCAAAGTGCCCTTTTGGGCTTCGCCTGTGGACCGCCTCACGCAGTGCCTGCACGCCCCCTCCTGGTCCCCTCCCGGAGCCTGTCGGCGGCGGACGCGATGGTCTGGGAGGGGAGGTTCGACGCCGCCGAGGCCGCATACGGTCGGCTTAAGGCATCCGCAGTGGTCGACGCGCAAGCGCATCTGGCGACCCTATTGGACTATGAGGGTCGCTACCACGAGGCGGTGGCCCAAGCCCAGGCGGCGGTGGCGGCCCACCCCGACTCTGACTCCGAGGCACGACTGACACGCGCCCTCGATTGGTCCTCTGACTTCGCCGGTGCGCTGGCCGCCGGCGCCCAGGCGGTCGCCGCGCGCCCACTCGATCCGCTGGCCCCGCTGTTCGACTCCGAGGCTCTCGCCGACGCCGGGTATTTCGCCGCCGCCCAGCGCCAGATCGACGCTGCTCGAGGTATTCAGCAGGACGCCTTCGGGCGGGCCGAACTGGACCGCGAACGCGCCAATCTCGACCGCGACCTTGGGAACAGTCAGTCCCAGCTCAACTGGCTGGAGCTGGCTCGAGCCGTGCAACCAGCCTTTCCGGAGCGGGTACTCGAGCTGGCCAGCTACCGCTATCTGCTCAATCAGCCGACGCTGGGGCAGGCCGACCTGGCCAGCGTTGTGAGCGCGCATCAGGCCGACTCCGGCGTCCTCCTGAGCGCTGCCTCCACCGCTTTAGTCGGTGACGATCTGGTCAGCGCACTGGGCCTTTATCAGGCGGCGGACAAGATCCGGCCGGGCGGGGCAGCCGCACTCGGGGTGGCCGAGTTACTAATCGCGTCCAAACAGGACGCCGCAGGCGCCCGCAGCGGTCTTGAGGCCGATCTCGCCACCAACCCGGGCGATGCTGCCGCTCGGGACCTGCTGGCCCAGCTTGATCAGCAGGTCCTGAAGCAGGATCCCGCCCCCGGCCTGCCCCCGACCTCCGGCCCCGACCCCGCCATCGCCGCGCGACAGCAGCTCTTTCAACTCCTCAATCAGGCTCGCACCGCTGCCGGGCTGGGCACCCTGGTCGACGATGCGGGGCTCGACGCTGCCGCTCGCGCTCAGGCCTACTACCTGCTCTTCAACCTGGGCCAGGTGGCGGGGGGGGCACAGATCGCAGAGGCGAGCCAGCTCACCGGATACACCGCGGCCGATCCTGCGGCTCGGGCCAAGCTGTTCGGTTATACCGGGGTCAGCCTGGGAGAGGTGATCGGGCATACCTTCTCTGAGTCGGGTGACGTCCAGGGCTGGCTGGACTCGGTCTACGACCGGGTCCAGTTGTTACAGCCCAAGGCCCAGTCCGCGGGCTACGCGCGGGTCGAGGTGGGGCCGTTCGCCATCACCGTCCTCGATCTCGGCGGCAGCGCGGGAACGCCCCAGGCTGCGGCCTGGCCCCCCGCCGGCGCGACGGGCATTCCGGTGGCCTACGTGGGTGGCGACAGCAGCGATCCCCTTCCCGTTCTGGCCGCCATCCCGGCCGGCTATCCGGTGACCCTGCAGAGCAGCGCCGATCTGAGCCTGAGCGGGGCCGCGCTGCTTGATCCGACGGGGAAGGAGGTGGCGGCCTACACCCTTGGACCGGGCGGAACCCTGGCCGCCGGGCAGTGGGCGCTGATCCCCCAGCACCCCCTTTTGCCCGCCACCACCTACGGCGTCGCCCTCACCGGCACCCTGGGTGGTAAGCCCCTGGCTGAGCGCTGGAGCTTCACCACCGGGCGGCCGTGAGGCCACGATTGGGCGACAATCAAGCCCATGGGTTGGTTCAGCAAACCCTTGCCTGAGGGTGTCGATAAGGCTCGAATTCCGCCCGGGCAGACGGTGTCGCAGAGATGGCCGGTGCTCCACTTTGGCCCCGAGCCCAAGGTCGACCTAAAGACCTGGGACCTCAAGGTCTTCGGGCTGGTCGAACACGAGCTGAATCTGAGCTATCCCTCGGTGCGTGCGCTGCCGCAGAAGAGCATTCAGGCCGACGTGCACTGCGTCACCAGCTGGAGCCGGCTCGGTGACAGCTGGCAGGGAGTGGCGATCCAGCAGATTCTGGATCGGGTCGGTCCCCTGCCCCAGGCCCGATATGTGATGGCGCACTGCGAGTTCGGTTACACGACTTCGATTCCGCTCTCCGTGCTCAACGACGACGACGTGCTGCTCTGCCACGGCTGGAACGGATCCGACCTCACCGTGGAGCACGGATTCCCGCTCCGCCTCCTGGTTCCCAAGCTCTACCTGTGGAAGTCCGCCAAGTGGCTGCGCGGCCTTGAGTTCATGGCCCGAAACCGGCTCGGATTCTGGGAGCAGCGGGGCTATCACGACGGGGCGGACCCATTCTTGGAGCAGCGCTACTGGTAGGGGACGGTCGGTGACGCTGGTCAGCCTGAGCTCCGACTTCGGAGCCGGCTCACCCTACGTGGCCACGATGAAGGCGCTCATCCTGAGTCGCTGTCCGGAGGCGACCCTGATCGATCTCAGCCATCAGCTGCAGGCCTTCAGGCCCGAGGCGGCCGCGTTCACGATCTGGGCCGGCACGGCGTCGTTCCCCGAGTCGTCGGTCCACCTCGCCGTGGTCGATCCGGGCGTGGGGGGACGGCGTCAGGCGGTGGCGCTGCGGGTCGGCGGGAGCTGGTACGTGGGCCCCGACAACGGAGTCTTCGGCCTGGTCCTGGCCACCGCGGATCAAGACCGGGTGCCGGTGGTGGAGGCCTGGTCACTCAAGGTGCCGGACGGCGCCTCGCCCACCTTTCACGGCCGCGATGTATTCGCCCCCGCTGCAGCTCATCTGGCCGGTGCCGGTCCCGCCAGTGACCTGGGGCAAAAGTTGGATCCGGCCGGGCTCCAACGCGTCGCCCTTGATCCGCCCCGAGTCCTGTTCGCCGACAACTTCGGCAACCTTGTGACCTCGCTGCGTGGGCCCCTGGCCGGGGTTCGGCTGGGCGGTCACGACCTGCGCGTCTGGGCCTCGACCTACGCCGAGGCCGAATTCGGCGTGCCCTTTCTATACGTGGGGAGCACGGGATTGATCGAGATCGGGCTGCGCGAGGCTCGTGCCGATCAGGCCCTGGAGGCGGACGTGGGCAGCCTTTTGATCCCGATCGAAGACGAGCAGCGCTGAGCTAATGATCGGAGCCCACACCGGGGCCCCGCCGGGGCGGGGTCAGACCCCGGCCCGGCTGCCCTGATCAGCGGGGCTTGAGCGCAGCCAGGCCTACCTAGGCGTGCGCCCGACGCTGCCACCGCGTCTTCTTCAGCATTTTCTTGTGCTTGTGCTTGCGCATCTTCTTGCGCCGCTTTTTGATAACCGAACCCAAGGGAACTCCCGTGCACGCGATATCGAATAAATGGGGACCGGGCCCCGCGGGGGCCTCGGGAATCATACTCCTGCGATGAGGCGGAGCGCCCCCGGGGCGCCGGGCCCGCCCACCGGCGCGGCCGAGGAGAGCGGGGGCACGGGGCGCAACCTTCTGATTCGAGGTTGCCGGCCGGAGCTGGCGGTCGATGCCCGGGGAGAGATCATCGCCAGCGGACGCTGGGCCGAGGCGGCCGCCGGGCCAACAGCCGAACGCCTGGAACTGGAGGGCGAAGCGCTACCCGGTCTGGCCGATTCCCACATCCACCTCGAATGGATGGCCCAGAGGCGCCGCTGGTGCGACCTGAGCGGATGCCGGACCGCGGAGGAGGTGCGGCGGGATCTGGGCGAATTCTGCCGCCTCCGGAGATCTCCCGCCTTCCTGGTCGCCTCCGGTCTGGATCGCGGCCTGGGCCTCCGCGCGCTCACCCGCCAGGCGCTCGACGAGGTGGGCGGCGGACGCCCACTGCTGGTTCTGGCCGGCGACGCCCACAGCGGATGGGCGAGCACGGCCGCGCTCGTCCTGGACGGCATCGGCCCCGACTCAGCCGCCCCCCGCGGGGGGGTGGTCGGGCGCGATGAAGGCGGGGAGCCGACCGGGTTCCTGGGCGAGATGGCGCTCTGGTCGCTGATTCGGCACCTACCCCAGCCCAGCCCCGAGGAAGCGGAGGAGGCCACCGAGCAGGTTCTCAGCGAGCTCGCCGAGTTGGGCCTGACCTCGATCCACGTCATGGACTCGGGGGCGGGATTTTCGACCCTGCAGCGTCTGCAGGAGCGGGGCCGGCTGAGGCTGCGGGTGAGCTGGTTTGCGCCCATCGATCTCCTCCCTGAGTTGATTCGGCTCCAGATGCGCTCGGGCTGGGGTGACGAGCGCCTGCGCCTTTGGGGGGTGAAGGCCTTTTTGGACGGCACCCTGGGCAGTGACACGGCCGAGCTGCTCGCGGGCGGGGGGATGGTGGTCACCGAGCAGTCCGACCTCATCCGGCTGACACGCCAAATCGCCAGCTCGGGATTAAACCTGGCGCTGCACGCGATCGGGGACGGCGCCGTCCGGCGTGCCCTCGACGCCTTCGCCCCCTGGCGCGGGGCCCATCCCCGATGGCGGCCGCGGATAGAACACGCGCAGCTGGTGGAGGCGGGAGACCGGGACCGATTCGCACCCCTGGGCGTGATCGCCTCGATGCAGCCCGTGCACGCGCGCTCCGATCGTGAACTGGCTCGAGCCAGATGGTCGGGCCGGGGCGCCGACATGTACGCGTGGGGGGCTCTGGCCCGCTCCGGGACCCAGCTCGCCTTCGGCTCCGACGCGCCCATGGAGAGCGCCGATCCCCTCCTCGGCCTCAGCACGGCTGTGGACTGGCGGGCTCAGGTGGCCTGGCATCCCGAGCTCGCCCTCAGCCCCGACCAGGCCCTTAAGGCCTACACCTGGGGGGCGGCCTACGCCGTGGGCATGGAGGCCAGGCTGGGATCGCTGGATCCCGGTCGGCTCTGCGACCTGACCGTGGTCAAAGCCGGTCGGGTGGTGGCCAGCGTTGTCGCTGGGCGCCTGATCACTCCGCCTTAAAAGCGGCGAGCAGCTTCTCCCGGGTGCTGGCCAGGTGCTCTGGAATGACCTTGGTGGATGCCAGGACGGGCATGAAATTGGTATCCCCCGACCAGCGCGGGACCACGTGCACGTGGAGGTGGTCGACGATGCCGGCGCCCGCGGCCTGGCCCAGGTTCAAGCCCACGTTGAAGGCGTCCGGCGCCATCAGACGGCGCAGGATCCCGGTGCAGCGAGCGACCAGGCCGAACAGCTCCAAGGTCTCGGGCTCGGTGAGTTCCCCCAGCTCGGCGGTGTGGCGGAGCGGGGCGACCATCAGGTGGCCCGGGTTGTACGGATAGCGATTCAGCATCACCAGGCTCGAGCGCCCCACGGTCACGACCAGGGAGTCGGCCCCGTCGGAGCCGGCCCCGGCCCGGCAGAACAGACAGCCGGGCTCCCTC
>Ga0307373_10001280_pt1 | contig 47144 bp, 39 predicted proteins | sample OX2MG_FD_202534 | JGI IMG/M metagenome (GOLD analysis project Ga0307373, IMG submission 202534) | Soil microbial communities from Risofladan, Vaasa, Finland - OX-2 | ecosystem: Environmental > Terrestrial > Soil > Coastal area > Acid sulfate soil | place: Finland: Risofladan, Vaasa | collected...
TGCCGACCAGCTCTTCGCCCGCGTGATCCTGGACCTCGGAGGCCAGCTCATCGTTGTGCTACCCACCCCGAGCTACCGCGAGCAGAAGGTCAAGCCGGACAACCGCGCCCTGTTTGACGAGCTACTCGCGAAGGCGGCCGAAGTGTGGCATATGCCCTTTGCCGAATCCAATCGTCAGGCATACGAGGCCGCTAACGACGCGCTTCTGAACATGGCTGACCGCCTGGTCGCGGTGTGGGACGGCCAGCCAAGCAAGGATCAGGCCGGCACCGGAGCGGTAGTCGAACAGGCGCGGCAACTCGGCAAGCCAGTGCAGGTCGTATGGCCTGAGGGAGCCGTGAGGAGCTGACTAGCATGCTCGGCCAGGCACGGCCGGGCGGGGCGCTCGTGTGTCGGTCTACGTGCGCCGGTTGCGCGGAAGATCAGCGCGAGCAGGTCACGCTGTTCGTCGGTCAGCGGTGGGAGTGCGTCCACCACCTCCCCTGACGTAGGCGTTCAACTCGTCATCGAAGCGTCGGCGCGCGGCACCGCCAGCGCGGCGATTATGCGGCCACGCCAGGGCATGCGCGGAGTGGGCTTGATCGGAGCCGCGGGCAGCGCGGCCCGTGGGGCGTTCACCTCCTTACGCGGCGCGGACCTCGCGGAACACATCTGAGGCGTGCTGATCGGACACGCCCAGTCGTGCGCGCAGCACATCGCGGGCCATGGGTCGGCCATGGCTGCACTGGTGCTGGGCGGCGACACGGCGGGCTAACCCCAGCAACGGCGTGCCCAAGTGCGTCTGGGACAGCCGTCCCAGCAACGGATGAGACGGCCGGACGTTCGTCCTGGGTCAGGACGGTCGGCAGACGCGCCAGTCCCGGGCGTTGCGCAGGTCATAGGTCCGCCCGTGCTGGGTGACATGGACCTTGACCCCCCGGGCGCGGCAGGCGTTGAGCAGATGAGCCCACGATTCCAGCTCACGATCCCCACTGGACGACTCCCACAGGACAAGCACGTCGATCCGGCCGGCCTTCACGTCAGCCAGCGCGCGCCGGTAATCCAGCCGGTTGCGGCCGCCCCTGGCGCCCGCGAAACGGGACGCGGACAGGCCAGGGTCACGGTAGGTCTCGGTGACCGCCCAGCCGTTTAACTCAGCAGCGCCGGCGTTGGCCTCATTCTGCTGCTCGACGGAGCGGGCACGGGCACGGTCGGCCTTGCTGGCCATCTGGGATTCGCGGTTGTACAGCCCGGCGCGCAGCGCATGCGCCGCTGGCGGGGCTTGGAGCATGGTGGCGGACATACCCTCCATATATGTCGCTCAGAACACAAGGGTGCCAGATGTGCATGAAGGGCCCATTCATGCAGTTGCACCCCCGGGCTGAGGCTGCGCCCCCGGGCTGAGGCACGGCGGGCTGCGCGAGCGCTAGCTTTCCGCGCGGAGGACGTCCAGGGCGTGCGCGAGGTCGGCGGGGTACTCGCTGGAGAACTCGACCCGGCGGCCGTCCGCCGGATGCTCGAAGCCCAGCCGGACCGCATGCAGCCACTGCCGGGTCAGCTCCAGGTGGGCGGCGAAGACCGGGTCCGCCCCGTAGAGCCGGTCCCCGGCACAGGGGTGCCGGACCGCGGCCATGTGCACCCGGATCTGGTGGGTGCGCCCGGTCTCCAGGATGATCTCTTCCAGGCTGGCACCGCGGAAGGCCTCGAGTGTGTCGTAGTGGGTGACGCTCGGCCGGCCGCCGACCACCACGGCGAACCGGCCGTCCCCCGAAGGATGCCGGGCAATTGGCGCGTCGATGGTCCCGCGCAGCGGGTCAGGATGCCCCTGCACGAGGGCGTGATAGAGCTTGTCCACCTCGCGGTCGCGGAACGCCTGCTTGAGCGCACTGTAGGCACGCTCGCTCTTGGCCACCACCATGAGCCCCGAAGTGTTCGCATCCAGCCGGTGCACGATGCCCTGACGCTCAGCCGCGCCACTGGTGGCGACCGTGTGGCCGGCCCCGAGCAGTCCCTCGAGGACAGTCGGGCCGGTCCAGCCCGGAGTGGGATGAGCGGCCACCCCCCGGGGCTTGTCCACGACCACGATGTCGGCGTCCTCATGCACGACGGCGAGGCCGGGGACGGTGCGCGGCACCGGGGCGGCGGATACCGGCGACGGCAGCGTGACATCCAGCCACTCCCCCGCTGGCACGCGGTCGGATTTGGCCGCGGGACGGCCGCCGATCAGCACCTGGCCGCCACTGATCAGGTCCGCGGCGCTGGTCCTGGACAGCCCGAACATCCGGGCCAGCGCGGCGTCGAGCCGCTCGCCATCCAGCCCCTCGGGGACCGGCACCCGGCGCTGACCGGACTGTGTCACGTGCCGCCGTCTCCTGACCTATCGGGCATGCCTGGCCGGTCGGGCACCGACGTGCTGTCCAGCGCCGCGTCCCGCGACCGTGCGGCCGCGCCCCCGCGGCCACCGCTGGATTCCTCGCCGGCCCCGGTTGCGGCGTGCGGAGATGACCCGTCTCCCCCGCCCGGTTCCGCGCCGGACGGCTGGCGCACCCCGTCGAGCGGAACGCCGCGGGCGGCCAGCAGCACCGCCAGCACGCCACCACAGACGATGCACGAGTCGGCCACGTTGAAGACCGGCCAGTGCGGCAACTGGATCCAGTCGACCACATACCCGCGCAGCGGGCCCGGGGACCGGAAGATCCGGTCGCCCAGGTTGCCGGCCGCCCCGCCGAGCAGCAGGCCGAGCGTGACCGCCCACGGGATGCTGCGCAACCGCCGTGCGGTACGCAGGATCGCGATGATGACCCCCACGGCGATCAGGCTGAACACCACGGTCATCGAGGTCCCGATGCTGAACGCGGCCCCGCTGTTGCGCAGCACGCGGAGGGTCAGCAGGCCGCCGAGCAGCCTGACCGGCGAGCGGTGGGACAGCGTGGCCACGACGATGGTCTTGGAAACCAGGTCAACGCCGAAGACCGTGGCCGCGACGATCAGCAGCAGCCGGATCCGGCGCGGGCGCTGCGCGGCAGCCGGATCGCCGGGTACTCCGGAGCCGTTCAGCGCCGTTCCTCACGCTGCTTGCAGGTCACGCACAAGATGGCGCGGGGGAAGGCCTGTAGCCGCGCCTTCCCTATCGCCTGTCCGCAGGACTCACAGATGCCGTAGGCGCCGTCCTCGATCCTGGACAGCGCCCGCTCCGTCTGTGCCAGCAACTCACGCGCGTTCTGCGTCAGGGCAAGTTCGTGTTCCCGCTGGAAGGTCTTGGCCCCCGCGTCGGCGGGGTCATCGCCTGCGTCGCCGACCGCGTCGCCCAGTCGTTCCGCGATCTCAGACTCCGCCGTGGAGATATCGGCGCGCAGCCCCGCCGCCTCAGCTTCGAGTTCCTTACGAACCTCCGCCAGTTCCTGCTCGGTCCAGGGCTTTTCACCAGGCCGGACGGTAAGGGCGGCGGCACCAGAGCGTGCGACTGCGGTCATCTCGGCCCCCTTATGCGTGATATGTCCACTATTTCAGCTGCCACCAATCGATCTTGACCTGCGGGCAGTCACCGGAGAATAGATCGGTGCGCCCCGGGACTGCAAACACATCCTGGCGCGGTAGTAATCCGCAACGCCCGGCTGGGCAGCCAGGGCTTGCCGGGCCAGCCAGCCGCAGCGTGCCGCACCCCGCCAGCCAGGGCTCGGCGGGTCCGCCAGCCAGGGCTCGCCCGGCCGTCGGGCCGGCCTGCGGCGGCAGCCGACCGGGGCCCCGGTCGCGCCGCCGTCGCCGCGCCAGAAATGTCCCCTCATACCGAGGAAAGAAAACCAGCGCGCCTTCCCCCGGGTAGGGATTTCCCGACGCCGCAGGCGCCCCCCGGGCTCAAACCCCGTGCCGCAGGCGCCCCCCGGGCTCAAACCCCGTGCCGCAGGCGCCCCCGGGGCTCAATCCCTCCGGTACCGCAGGCACCCCTGGGGCTCAATCCCTCCCGTGCCGCAGGCGACCGGCGCGGGTGAGCCCACCCGCGGCCTGACCCGGCCGCCAGGAAACGCTGCAGCGGGCAAGGCGGCCATCGGATATCGTTGGCGCTTGCAAGGTGTTGATGGGGACAGCTGCCGCTGCGGGCGGCCATGAGCGACCTGGGGACGGTGCGAGCCCGGGGGCAGGCCCAGCGGACCAGATCACCCCGGAGCCGCCGGAAGAACGGCCGTGGGCCAGGCGATGGCCCGCGAGCCGAGTAGAACCGGCCGCAAGAAGCGAATGAGTGGGTCGCGCGCCGCCCGGGCGGACGCCGCGGCCAAGGAGGGTGGTACCGCGGGGCCGCCGCCGGCGCGCCTCGTCCCTCCAGCGAAGCCCCTCGCACGGGCAGGCACCGCCAGCCCTGCGCGAGTACCGCCGGAGGACCAGCCACCATGCCCCACGCAGCCGACAGCACGCGCCACTTCCCCGAGCTGCCCGCGGCGATCGACCTGCCCGCCATGGAGCGAGACGTCCTGGCCCGCTGGCGGGACGGGAGATTCTTCGAGCGCTCCCTGGAGAGCACAGCTGGCCGCCCGCTCTGGACGTTCTACGAGGGACCGCCGACAACCAACGGCATGCCGGGCGTGCATCACATCGAGGCGCGGGTCTTCAAGGACGTCTTCCCCCGGTTCAAGACCATGCAGGGATTCCATGTCCCGCGCCAGGCCGGCTGGGACTGCCACGGGCTGCCCGTCGAGGTGGCCGTGGAGCGGGAACTCGGGCTGTCCGGCAAGAAGGCGATCGAGGGCTACGGCATCTCGGAGTTCAACGCCCGGTGCCGCGAGTCGGCGCAGCGGCACGTGGATGCCTTCGAGGAACTGACCATCCGGCTCGGTTACTGGGTCGATCTGCCCCATGCCTACCGGACCATGGACACCAGCTACATCGAGTCGGTGTGGTGGTCACTCAAAGAGATCTTCGACAAGGGCCTGCTGGTCAAGGACTTCCGGATCAGCCCGTACTGCCCGCGCTGCGAGACACCGCTGTCGGACCACGAGATGGGCCAGCCCGACGTGTATCGCCCGGTGACCGATCCCGCGGTCACCGTCCGGTTCCCGCTGGTGACCCTGCCGGCCAGCGCCAATCCTTTGCTCAACGGCGCCGACTTGCTGGTGTGGACCACTACACCGTGGACTCTGGTGTCCAACACGGCGGTTGCTGTGCACCCGGACGAGACCTACGCGATCGTGCGCAAGCCGGGCGACGACGACACCGTCGTGGTAGCCGAGCCGCTGGTGACCCGGGTCCTCGGCGAGGGCTGGCACGTGATGGCCACGGTCCCGGGTGCCGAGCTCGTCGGGGCGACGTACCGGCCGCCGTTCGGCCTGGTCGAGATCCTCGGCGCGCACCGGGTGGTGCCGGGGACGTTCGTCACCACCGAGGACGGCACCGGCCTCGTGCACATGGCGCCCGCCTTCGGCGCGGACGACATGGAGACCGGCCGCGCGCACGGCCTGCCGGTGGTCAACCCGATCCGGCCGGACGGGCATTTCGAGGAATGGGTGCCGCAGGTCGGCGGGATGTTCTTCAAGGACGCCGACGAGCCGCTGGTCGGCGACCTCGCCGAGCGCGGGTTGCTGTTCCGGGTGGAGCAGTACGAGCACAGCTACCCGCACTGCTGGCGCTGCCACACGCCGCTGCTCTACTACGCGCTGCCGTCCTGGTACATCCGGACCACCCAGATCAAGGACGAGTTGCTGGCCGAGAACGAGCGGACCAACTGGCAGCCGCCCACGATCAAGCATGGCCGGTACGGCGAGTGGCTGCGCAACAACGTGGACTGGGCGCTGTCGCGCACCAGGTACTGGGGCACCCCGCTGCCCGTCTGGGAGTGCGGCCAGGAGCACCTGACCTGCGTCGGGTCACTCGCCGAGCTGAGCGAACTGGCCGGCCGCGACCTGTCCGGGCTCGACCCGCACCGGCCTTACGTGGACGACGTGATGATCACCTGCCCGGATTGCGGCGAGCAGGCCCGCCGGGTGCCGGAGGTGATCGACGCCTGGTACGACTCCGGGTCGATGCCGTTCGCCCGGCTCGGTGCGCCGCTGCACAACAACGAGGAGTTCAAGCGCGCCTACCCGGCACAGTTCATCTGCGAGGCCATCGACCAGACCCGTGGCTGGTTCTACTCCTTGATGGCGGTCGGCACCCTGGTGTTCGGCAGGTCTTCCTACGAGAATGTGGTGTGCCTCGGCTTGGTGGTGGACGAGCGCGGGCGCAAGATGAGCAAGCACCTGGGCAACGTGCTGGAGCCCATCCCGCTGATGGAAGCGCACGGCGCGGATGCGGTCCGCTGGTTCTTCGCGGCATCCGGCTCGCCCTGGTCCACCCGGCGGATCGGCGACACGGCGCTCGATGAGATCGTCCGCAAGGTACTGCTCACCTACTGGCACACGGTCTCCTTCCTGGTGCTGTACGCCAACGCGGCCGCCGCGCAGGGCAGGGCATGGGGTCCGGCGCAAGCCGCCGGCGCGCCACCGCCCGCGGCACGGCCGCTCCTTGACCGGTGGCTGCTCAGTGAACTGCACGCAACGACCCAGGAAGTCACCGCTTTCCTGGAGGAATTCGACACCGCGGCGGCCGGCCGGCGTCTCGCCGCGTTCATCGACGACGTGTCCAACTGGTACGTCCGGCGCTCCCGGCGGCGGTTCTGGGAGGGCCCGGGCACGCCGGACGGGTCGTCGGCGTTCGCCACGCTGTATGAGTGCCTGCAGGTGCTCACCCGGTTGATGGCCCCGATCACGCCGTTCCTGGCTGATCACGTCTGGACCGCGCTGCGCGGCTCCGCTGACCCGGAGTCGGTGCACCTGGCCACGTGGCCGCTCGCCGACCCCGGGCTGATCGATGCCGGGCTGTCCGGGCAGATGGCGCTGACCCGGCGGCTGGTGGAACTCGGCCGGTCAGCCCGCTCGGCCGCGTCGGTCCCGGTCCGCCAGCCACTGCCGCGCGCGATAGTAAACGCTGCGCAGTTCGCTGACCTGGCGCCCGAACTGCGCGCCGAAATCGCCCACGAGCTCAACGTCCGCTCGCTGGAGCCGTTGGCAGCGGTCGGTGACGACCTGGTCGATCACGTGGTGAAAGCCAACTTCCGTACCCTCGGCCGCCGGTTCGGGAAGGGCACCCAGGCAGTCGCCGCGGCGATCACGGCGGCTGACCCGGCGGCACTGGCGGGCGAACTGCGTTCGGCCGGAAAGGTCTCGGTGGAGGTGGACGGCGTGCCGGTCGCGCTTGGGCCGGACGACGTGATCGTGACGCAGACGCCACGGTCGGGCTGGACGGTGGCAGCCGAGGGCGGCGAGACTGTCGGCATCGAGGTGCGCATCACACCCGAGCTACGCCGGGAGGGACTGGCCAGGGAAGTCGTCAGGCTGGTGCAGGACGCCAGGAAGAATGACGGCCTGCAGGTCACCGACCGGATCACGTTGCGGTGGGACACGGAGGACCCGGAGTTGTCCGCGGCGCTGACAGAGCACGGGCAGTTCATTGCCCGCGAGGTCCTGGCCGACGAGTTCGGCGCGGGGCAACCCGCCGGGGATGAAGCGGCCGACCGCGCGCGTACCGTGAAGCGGCATGCCGATGCGGACCTAGGGTTGACCTTCTGGCTCGGCCGCGCCTGACACCAGGCATGGCCATCCCACCCAGGAATCCCGACTTTTCACGTGCTCGGTACGCCCATAACGGATGTATCGGACGCTGGGGTGCACGTCAGCCGTGAAAAGTCGCGACCTGGCGGGTGGACAGCCGCGGCGAGAAGCATCGCCAAGCGCTTAGTGCCCACACTTCGGAGGCTGGCAGGACACCCCGAGGACACACCAGCAACAACAATCTCAAGAGCCACGACCAGGCTCAGGTGTCGCGGGGATCCTCACTCGGCCGTGAGCTCGTCGGGCTGGCAGGCGCGGCATGGCACGAACCCGGCGTCCTCGGCTTGCTGCCTGGGCATGACCTCCAGGTCGTCAGTCCCGAGGAACCTGATGAGGATGCATCCGCTGCGGTGATACCGGGCCACCCCGGGCACCACGGTGACGTCGATGTGGCCGGTGGACCGCGCCGGCCGGGCCGCAGCGTCCCCGTCCCCGGTCCTCCTGGACTCGGCCTTCCCGGGCTCAGCCTTCCCGGGCTCAGCCTTCCCGGGCTCAGCCTTCCCGGGCTCAGCCTTCCCGGGCTCAGCCTTCCCGGGCTCAGCCTTCCCGGGCTCAGCCTTCCCGGGCTCAGCCTTCGCCGGCTGGGTCTTCGCCGGCTGGGCTCCTGCGGCGGGCCGGTCTTCCTGCTCCGGGGCGTCCGCCGCGGCGGCTCCGGCCCGGGCTGCGGCAACATCGGCGGCCCCGGCCCTGGGCGCAGGGTCTCCGGCAGCCCCGGCTGCGGCAGCCTTGGTTCTGGTGGTCCCGGTCTCGGCGGTCTCGGTGACCGCCATAGCCGCAACAACCTCTGCTGCGGTCTCGGAGGTTGCCTCGGCCGGCCGTCCCTCGTGGTCGCCGGGCTGACCGGCGCCAGCGACTTCCGCAGCCTCATCAAGTTCCCCGGAGCCAGCGATTTCACCGCCGCGATCGCGTTGCTGCCCGGCCAGCCGTGCCGGAGTGGCATCAGCGGCCTCAGCCGCCTCGCCGGCCTCCCAAGCCTGCACCGCCTCGGCTGACGCAGCAGGCTGGTCAGCCAGCCCAGCCAAATCGGCCTCGCCGTCAGCAACGGCCTGCTCAGCAGTCTCACCGGCCTCGCCGGCCGCACCGGCCTGCTCAGCAGCGGCGTGCTCGGCGTCGCTGGCCACGGCACTGTCATCAGCGCCAACGGCCGTGTCCGGGGCATCAGCGGTCTCTGCGTCACCGGCGAGCCAGCGGTCATCGGCGTCACCGGCGGTCCCGGTGCCACCGGCGAGCCAGCGGTCATGGGCGTCATCGGCAGGCTCGAGATCACCGGCGGTGCCGGCTTTCCCAGCCGCCGCTGGCCAGGCGATATCCGGAGCGAGGGTCCACCGCGGCGGGGCACCGTCCCCAGCAGAACCGGGCCGGACCGGCTCTGGCAGGGCCGGCTCTGAGGACGTGGGCGCAACTGGCCAGCCTGCCTCGGGAGCGTCGGGTGGCCGCCATCCGGCGGCCGGCCGCCAGAGGTCCCCGCCCGATGCTTGCCGCGGCCCGGACGGCGGCCCGGCCGCGGGCGCTGCGCCCGCGAACCGGGGCGGGGGCGGGGGCGGCTCGCGCCAGCCAGCCTGCTCAGCTTCTGGCGCTGCCGACGGCGCCTCAGACGGAACGGGAAAGTCAGTTCCCGGCCACGTCAGGGCACCGGTATCCCGCTTGCCCGCGGATTCCAGTTCCTCGCTGACCCGCTCCCACAGGTCATCCGAGCGCAACCTGGCCGGGAATTCCACCCCGGGTGGGGTGGGCTCGGCCGGGCGGCCTGACGGCCGCCTGTTCGAGTTCTTGCGTCCCGGACGCCGACCTGGCCGACGCGGGGGATCCGGCGGCCCGGTAGCCGAGCCAGGCTCGGTCACCTTGTCTGCCCCCGCACCGCGGCCACGGCCACGGTCGGCGGGTTCCTGAGCCCGATCCGGGACGTGCCCTGCCGGGACGGCCCACTCCGGGACAGTCCCTGCCGACCTGGACCCGTCCGGGACGACCGGCCCGGGCCGGGCCACTGGGCCGACTCCAGCCTGGGAACCGGTCAGCACCGGAGTGGTGGCCGGAACCTGCTGCGACCGCCACGCGCCCTCCGGGCTGGCCTGCCGGACTTCCCCGCCGAAGATCTCCGGCCAGTGCCGGAGCACCCCCACCGCCAAGAGCAGCGCCGCCAGGGCACACACCCCGATGGACACATACACCAGCAACAGGCTGCTGGCGGCGACGCCAGCAGCTAGCAGGGCGATAGCCAGGGCAACCAGGAGAGCGCTGACTCTGATCACGTGCGCTCTCCACAGGCCATGCGGGTCATGCTGCCAACCGAGGAAACGCTCTTGGACTGTCTGACTACCGCTGGATCGTCTAACCGGCTACCGGTGGTCGCGCGGTGAGCCATCCGACGGGTGGAAGCCGCCGACGTGCGAGACAGGCTCGGGCGCGCCAGCGTAGGCACTTGCGATGGACGGCTGGCCATTCCTGGCCTCCAGCCGGGACATGCCTGCTGAGGCCGATGACTCCGGACCGCTACCCATGGCCGGGAACGCACCACTGTCGGTAGCACCTGCTTCCAGGTCACGCATCTGGCCTTCCAGGTATGCCTTCAGCCTGCTGCGGTACTCACGCTCGAACGCCCGCAGGTCATCAACCCGCCGCTCCAGCTCTTCCCGCTGCTGGACCAGGGAGCCCATGGCCTGACGGTGCCGCTCCTGGGCGTCGCGCTCGAGGCTCTCCGCCCGGGCCCTGGCATCGCTGGTGATCTGCTCAGCCTGGCGGCGGGCCTTGCCCAGGATGTCGTCGGCCTCACGACGGGCGCGGCCGAGCGTCTCGTCGGCCTCGCGCCGCGCATCGGCGATCGCCTGGTCGGCGGTCTGCTGCGCGAGCGCCAGGACGCGGGCTGCCGTGTCCATGTTGTCCTCGGCCGGCGGCATCATCATCGGCGGCTCTGGCCTGCGCTCAGGCTCAGGGCGCGGCGGTTCGGGCGCCATCATGTCCGGAGTCGGGTCGGCGAGCGGCGAACTCAGCGCGGACATCGGAACCTTGCCCCCCCGCAGACTCTCCGCCAGCTTCGCCCGGAGCTCTTCGTTCTCCTGGATCAGCCGGTCAAGCTCAACCTCGACCTCGTCGAGGAAGGCGTCAACCTCTTCCTCGTCGTAGCCAGGCCTGAGCCTGGTGGTACTGAACTGCTTGTTCCGCACATCCGCGGGCGTCAGCGGCATCTCGTCTCCTCGGCACGCTCGAACGGTGTTCCTGTCGGACGCTACCCGTATCAGAGCAGCTGCACGGCCTGCATCGCGAAAATGACCACGAAGAAGAGCACCATGAAGCTGAGGTCCAAGGCCACAGTACCTAGCCGGAGCGTGGGAATGTACCGCCTTAGCAATCTCAGTGGCGGGTCGGTGGCGGTAAAGATCACCTCAGCGATGACCAGCACGATCCCGGTGGGGGTCCACGACCGCGAGAAAGCCTGTATCCAGCTGAGGATCAGCCTCCCGAGCAGAATCACGAGATATATCGAGAGCACGTAGAACAGAACGATCTTTACAATCCCCACATCCCTGCCCTGCCTTCACGGACGCCGGGATGACCACCGCGGGTGCCGTTGCTGTTGCGCCCGTCACCGAGCGTGTCACTACTGTGTGTCAAGCCACTGAGCGTCTAACTCTGGTTGAAGAACCCTCGTTCAGCTATGCGGGCCTTGTCCTCGGCCGTCACTTCGACGTTGGCCGGGGACAGCAGGAACACCTTGTTGGTCACGCGCTCGATGCTCCCGTGCAGCCCGAAGATCAGACCTGCTGCGAAGTCGACAAGTCGCTTTGCGTCACTGTCGACCATCTCGGTCAGGTTCATGATCACCGGAGTGCCTTCGCGAAAATGCTCTCCGATAGTACGGGCTTCATTGTACGTGCGCGGGTGCAAGGTGGTGATGCGAGCGAGATCGGTGGACTGCTTCGGCCCAAGCGCGGGGCCGGTGCCGCGGGGCGCGGGCGGCTGAGCCGGGTCCGGGATGAACTCAGCGCGGCCAGCACGCATCAGCGGACGGTCCGCGTCCGCATCCGGCTGTTCGGACGGCTCACCGTACTCGTCGTATTCCTCGTAGGAGTCATAACCGTCGTCGTAACGCGGGTCGTCCTCGACGAGGCCGAGGTAGACCGCCATCTTGTGCATCGCGCCGGCCATCGGTCAGCCCTCCGTCATCACTGTCGCGCAGCCCCGCTGCGTCGGACATTACCTGACGAAGCCCGGCCGACCGCCGAGCAACGCCGTACCGACCCGCACGTGTGTCGCGCCCGCCCTGATGGCGTCTTCCAGGTCACCGCTCATCCCCGCCGAGATCATCACGGCGCCGGGGTGTGCCGCGCGGACACCCGACGCGATCTCTGCCAGCCGTTCGAAGGCAGCCAGCGCCCCAATCCCCTGCGACCCAGCCCCCTGCGGCCCAGCCCCCTGCGGCCCAGCCCCCTGCGGCCCAGCCCCCTGCGGCGCCACCGCCATCACACCGCCGAGTTCAAGACCGGCTTCGCCGGCCACCCGGTCAGCGATGGCAGGTACCTGCTCCGCCACGGCGCCCCCGCGCGCCGGATCGCCGTCCAGGCTGACCTGCACGAGGCAGGTCAGCGTCCGGCCTGCCTTCCTGGCCGCCGCGCCCAGGGCCGTGACGAGCCGGAGACGGTCCACCGAGTGGACCACGTCGGCATAGCGGGCCACGCTCGCGGCCTTGTTGGTCTGCAACTGGCCCACGAAATGCCAGGTGAGCAGGTCGCGCAGGTCCGCGCACTCGGCGGCCTTCGGCGCCGCCTCCTGATCCCGGTTCTCCCCGACATCCCGCACGCCCAGGCTGCTCAGCAGCCGGATGTCGGTGGCCGGGAAAGTCTTGGTGATGGCGATCAGGGTGACCTCGTCGGGGCTCCGCCCCGCCGCGCGGCATGCCGCCCCGATCCGGGCCCGGACCTCGGCCAGCGACGCGGCGATCTCGGCACCGCGCTCGCTACCAGGTTCGCGTGCCTCGCCGGTCACTACTTGAGGAAGTCAGGGACGTCGAGTTCGTCATCCTCTTCGAATACCACGGAACGGCGGCGCGTGGTCGCCGCGTCGAAGACCCGCGCCGCCGCAGCAGCGTCCGGCCGCGGTCGCGGCGGGGCAGGCTCACTCTGCGCGGGCCGCGGCGATGGCACGCCGTCGAGGCCGCTCTCCCCGGGTGCCGTCTCCGGCCCGGCAGCCTCGTCGGCGAGGGCAGGCGCCGACTCGGGCGCCGGCACCAGGTCGGCCTCCGGCCCGCTCGCGGTCTCCGGCGCGGCCCACACGTCGGCTGGCACCGGGGGGGCCGGCACAGCGGCCCGGTAGGTCTCCGCCGACGGCGTGGCGGGCACGGGGGCGGAGACAGGGTCCGCGGCGAAGCCGGCGATCGCCCGCGGCGGCCTGGCCCGACGGGAGCCGCCCTCGTCGAAGCCGGCGGCAATGACGGTGACCCGGACCTCATCGCCGAGCGCATCGTCGATGACCGCGCCGAAGATGATGTTGGCCTCGGACGCCGCGGAGTTGGAGACGAGCTGGGCAGCTTCGTTGATCTCGAAAAGTCCCAGGTCAGAGCCACCCTGGATGGACAGCAGCACACCGTGGGCGCCATCGATGCTCGCCTCGAGCAGTGGGCTCGAGATCGCCATCTCCGCCGCGGCCACGCTGCGATCATCGCCGCGCGATGAGCCGATTCCCATGAGCGCGGAGCCGGCCCCGGACATCACCGATTTCACGTCGGCGAAGTCCAGGTTGATCAGGCCGGGGGTGGTGATCAGGTCAGTAATTCCCTGGACACCGGACAGCAGCACCTGGTCGGCCGCCTTGAATGCGTCCAGCACGCTGACGTGGCGGTCGGAGATGGACAGCAGCCGGTCGTTCGGGATAACGATCAGCGTGTCCACCTCGTTGCGCAGCCGTTCAATGCCCAACTCGGCCTGTGACGCACGGCGCTTGCCCTCGAAACCGAAGGGCCTGGTGACCACGCCAATGGTCAGCGCGCCCAGCGACCGCGCCACATTGGCCACGATCGGCGCACCGCCGGTTCCCGTCCCGCCGCCCTCACCGGCAGTGACGAAGACCATGTCGGCCCCTTTGAGGACCTCTTCGATCTCTTCCCGGTGATCCTCCGCGGCACGGGCCCCGACCTCCGGATTGGCCCCTGCGCCAAGGCCACGCGTGAGTTCACGGCCGACGTCAAGCTTGACGTCGGCGTCGCTCATGAGGAGGGCCTGCGCGTCCGTGTTGATCGCGATGAACTCAACGCCTTTGAGCCCCTCTTCGATCATCCGGTTCACGGCATTGACGCCGCCCCCACCGATACCGACGACCTTGATGACCGCCAAATAGTTCTGCGGTGCTGCCACGAGGAGGGCCCTTTCCACTCGTCTGCCTCTGTCGTATTCCTGCCCACGGCCTTTTACAGCCGGCGAGAGTGCCCTTTGAGAGCCGCTCTTTTCTGGAAACCACCGCCGAAACCACTGTTTCAGCAGCCTGCCGAAATACGCCCCCAATTGCTTCGGCCGGGCACGTTCCGCGATTTCCAGTGAGTCAACCCTCACTCTCAACTTGAGATTTACAGTTATGTCATCCTGGCGATTGATATGGACAGTAGGGTTGCGCGGGACCAGGGTCAACTAGCCACGCGCGAACCGGGCCGGCGTGTCGCAGCCTGCCCGGATGCCCCAGGGTGCCATTCATCCGCCGGTCACTGCCGTACCCGGCGCACTCACGTCGTAGGTCCGGGCGTGTGTCCGCATCAGCAGGGCGAGTTCCGCTGCCTTCGCGGCGGGCCGGTCGGTGCCACCCCACACGATGGTGATCCCGCTGGCAAGCTTGAGGGTCACCTCGGACGCGTTCGGCGCCTGCACCGACACGACGGACCTGGCGAGGTGCCGCGGCAGTTCGTGGATGACCACCGCCGCGGCGAACACCGCCGGGCTGCCCCGCAGCGAGGACACCGGTGCCGAGCCGGCCGGAAGGTCCAGGCTGGGCATGCCCCGCGGCGGCCGGGATGCCGATTCCACGGCGACGCCGTACTTGTCGATCAGCTCATACCCGCTGCCGCTGGGCACCGCGAGCGCCGGGGTGCGTTCGGTGACCGAGATCGTCACCCGGTCCGGCCACTGCCTGGTGACACGCGCGGACTGCACCTGCTGGATCTGCTCGACCCGGCGGGCCACCGCGGCGCCGTTCACCCGGATAAGCGGGAGTCCGGGCTGGATGCCTGCCGCGGTGCGGGCCTCGGCATTGGTCACCAGATGAGTGCCGGTCACCTCGACCGTGCGCACCACGAAGAACCGCGAGTCAAGCAGCGCCCACGCCACCCCGGCGATGATCGCGACCGCGGCCAGCGCGAAGAACGCGGCCCGCCACGGCTGGTGCCGCTGAGCGCCCGCCCCGGGGCCAGGGCGAGGAGCGGCCGGGACGCCGCTCTGCTGCGCCGCCCGTTCCGCTCCGCCGGCCCCCGCAGTTCCGCCGGCCCCCGCAGTCCCCGCCGCCGGGAACCCCGTGGCTGCGGGCCCGCCGCCGACCGCCCGCCTGGTCATCCAGCCGACCCCCCGCGGGCACGGAGCGCGCCGAGGACCGGCTGGCCGAGGCCGGTGACGTCCCCGGCACCCATGGTCAGCACCAGGTCACCGGGCTTCGCCGTCGCGGCCACCGCGGCGGGCACGGCGGCGGCATCCGGCAGGTAGCGCGCCCGCTCCCCCGGCACGGCGTCGGCCACCAGCGCTCCGGTCACTCCTGGCTCGGGGTCTTCCCGCGCCGCGTACACATCGAGGACGAAGACCTCGTCGGCAAGGCCGAGGGCGGTGCCCAGCTGGGCGGCGAAGATCCGGGTCCTGCTGAACAGGTGCGGCTGGAAGATGGCGATGACCCTGCCGCCCTCCGCGATGTCCCGCGCCGCGGTGAGGTCGGCGGCCAGTTCGGTGGGGTGGTGCGCGTAGCTGTCGAGCACCCGCACGCCATCCGCCTCCCCCTTGAGCTCCAGGCGCCGCCGCGCGCCCCGGTAAGCGGCCAGCCCGTTGGCCACCTGGTCCACCGGGAAGCCGAGCTCGGCACAGGTCGCGAGAACAGCCGCGGCGTTGAGCGCGTTGTGCCGTCCGGGGACCTGCAGCCGCACCTGCGCAGGCGCGGAGCCAGCCGCCGATGGCCCGCCGCTGATCTCGAAGCTGACCGCCATGCCCCGGGGCGTGACGGCAGAGACCCGGTAGTCCGCGTCCGCGGCCTCGCCGTACGTGCGCACCCGCAGCGGCAGCCCGCGGGCGGCTGCCGCGAGCGACCGCGCCCCCGGGTCGTCGGCACAGGCCACGAACAGCCCGCCCGCGGCGATCCGCCGGGTGAAGTCGGCGAAGGCCGCCTCGATCTCGGCCAGCCCGGGGTAGTTGTCCAGGTGATCGGCCTCCACGCAGGTGACGATCGCCGCCTCCGGGGACAGCATGAGGAACGAGCCGTCGCTCTCATCGGCTTCCGCCACGAACAGCTCGCCGCTGCCCTCATCGGCGCCGCGGCCGGTCTCCGCCAGGATGCCGCCGATCACGTAGGACGGGTCGGCGCCGCACTCACGCAGCACCGTGGTGAGCATGGACGTGGTCGTGGTCTTGCCGTGCGTGCCGGCCACCGCCACTGACCGCCTGCCGAGCATGACCGAGGCCAGCGCCGCCGCCCGGTGCAGCACCCGCAGCCCTTGCTGCCGGGCCGCCACCAGCTCGGGATTGTCCTGCCGGATGGCGGTGGACACGACGATCGTGTCAGCGGCGGCCACGTTGCTGGCGGCGTGCCCGGTGTGGATGTCCGCCCCGAGCCCGGCGAGCTCGGTGAGCAGGCTCGAGCTGGCCGCGTCGCTGCCGGACACGCTGACTCCCCTGGCCAGCAGGATGCGGGCGATCCCGGACATGCCCGCCCCGCCGATGCCGGTGAAGTGCACCCGCCCGAGGTCCGCCACACCGACCGGGTCCACCGGGGTTACTAGGCCCATGCCACCATCCTCACCTGCCGCTGCTTCATGCCCGGCGCCTGCCCCGGCTGCCACCCGGGCCCCGGCCGCCACCCATGCCAGGGCCACCGGGCCGGCCAGGGTCACCGGGCCGGCCAGGGTCACCGGGCCGGCCAGGGTCACCGGGCCAGCCCGGATCACCGGGCCAGCCCGGATCACCGTGCCAGCCAGGGTCACCGGGCCAGCCCGGATCACCGGGACGGGCCGACGCCCGGTTCCGCATGATGCCGATGACCTCGGCCGCCAGCCGGGCGTCGGTGTCGCGATGGCCCATGGCGGCGGCAGCCTGCGACATCGCGGCCACCAGCTGCGCATCCACCAGGATCGGCAGCAGGTCCGAGCGGATCCACTGCGGGCTCAGATCCGCGTCAGCCACGATGAGGCCGCCGCCGGCCGCCTCGATCGGCACCGCGTTGAGCCGCTGCTCGCCGTTGCCGTGCGGGAGCGGCACGTAGGCGGCGGGCAGCCCCACCGCGGTGAGTTCGGCGCACGTCATCGCGCCGCTGCGGCAGATGGCGAAATCGGCGGCGGCGTACGCGAGGTCCATCCGGTCCACGAACGGCAGCGTGACGTAGGGCGGTCCGCTGGCCGGCAGCCGGACATCGATGTCGCTGCGCGGGCCGAGGATGTGCAGCACCTGGATGCCGGCGGCCCGGATCCACTCCGCCGCGTCCAGCACAGCGTAGTTCAGCGAGCGGGCGCCCTGCGATCCGCCGGTCACCAGCAGGACCGGCAGATCAGGCCGGAGCCCGAAATGCGCGCGCGCCTTGTCCGCGAGCGCCAGCCGGTCCAGGGTGGCGATCTCGTGCCGCAGTGGGATGCCGACATAGCTGGCGTGCGCCAGCTTGGTGTCCGGCTGGCCGGTGAAGACGTGCCGGGTGAACCGCGCGCCGATCCGGTTGGCCAGCCCGGGGCGCGCGTTCGCCTCGTGCACCACGATCGGCACCCGGCGGCGCCGCGCCGCGAGGTAGCCGGGAGTGGCCACGTAGCCGCCGAACCCGACGAGCACATCGGCGCGGGCCCGGTCGAGCACGTCCATCGCGGCGCTCACCGAGGCGCCGAGGCGTCCCGGCACGCTGAGCAGCTGCGGGGTCAGCTTCCGGGGCATCGGGACCGGCGGGATCAGCGCGAGCTCATAGCCGCGCAGCGGAACCAGCCGGGTCTCCAGGCCGCGCTCAGTGCCCAGGCAGACGATGCTGATCCGCGGATCGGCGCGCCGCAGCGCATCGGCGAGCGCCAGCGCGGGCTCGATGTGGCCCGCTGTTCCCCCGCCCGCGAGTACGACGCTCATCGCCCGGCACTCCCTCTCTCACTGACGGCGCCCGGGCACGGCTGGCTTTCCCCGCCGGCCGGCCAGGCCAAGCCAGCTTAGGACGCGTAGGCCCGCGCTGGGGCCAGCCTCGGCAAGGGCCTGGCTCGCTCCTGGCTCGCGCTTGGCGAACGACATCAGCATGCCGAGTGCCACCATGGTCACCAGCAGCGACGACAGGCCCTCGGAGACCAGCGGCAGCGGGACACCGGTAATGGGCAGCAGGCCGATCACCGCGCATATGTTGACCAGCGCCTGGGCCACGATCCAGGCGGTCGCCGCCCCCGCCGCCAGCCGCATGAACGTGTCCTCCACCCGCCGGGCGATGCGCAGCCCCGCGTAGGCCAGGGCGCCGTACAGGAATGTCACGCAGAGCGTTCCGAGCAGGCCCAGTTCCTCGCCCAGGATGGCGAAAATGAAATCAGTGGTCGAGTTGGGCACCCAGCCCCATTTCTCCCGGCTGGCGCCGAGCCCCACGCCGAACCAGCCCCCGGAGCCCAGCGCCCACTTGCCCTGGATGGGCTGCTGGTTGGGGCCGACCGGGCTGCCCGTGGGCTTCAGGAAGCTGGTCAGCCGGTCCAGCCGGTACGGGGCGACGACGATCAGCATCAGCAGGACCAGGCCGATGACCGCGAGCATGCCGATGAAAATCCGCCCCGGCGTGCCGATCACCCACAGCAGCGCAAGGAAGATCACCAGCAGCATGAACGTGGTGCCCAGGTCGTCGCCGAGCATGACCAGCAGGCACAGCACGCCGGCCCCGGGCAGCAGGGGGATGAGCAGCTGCCGCCAGTCATCGAGCTGGCTGAGCTTCTCCTTGCGGGCGAGCAGGTCCGCGCCCCACAGCACGAACGCGAACTTGGCCAGCTCGGACGGCTGCACCGGGAGCGGGCCGATCTGCAGCCAGCGGGCCGCACCGCCCGATGTCACGCCGATGAACGGGACGAGCGCGAGCCCGAGCAGTGAGACGAACATCATCGGGTAGGCGGCGGCCCGGAAGCGGGTCGGCGAGGACCTGGCAGCGACCCACATGCAGGGCAGCCCGATCAGCACGCCGAGCAGTTGCTTCTGCAGGCCCGACCATGGTGAGCCGCCCGCCATCAGCCCGGCCGCGGACGAGGTGGACAGCACCATGACCAGGCCCAGCGCGAGCAGCAGCGTGGTGACGCCGAGGATCAGGTAGAAGGAGGTGAGCGGCCGGTCGAGGAAGCCGAGCCGGGCGGCCATCCGGTCGCGCGCGGCACCGCTCCATGACCCGCTGCCCGTGGATGACCGGGCGGCCGGGTCCGCCGACACGTCTGAGACCATTATCCAAGTCTCGGTCCCAGCCACCGCGGGGCCGCGGACATCCGGCGCGTGTCGCGCGAGAGCATGACGAATCTTGCCCGCCAGGTGCATGCCCCGGCCACGGCCCGGCGGGGCGGCCCTATTGGGGCATCCACTCCACGTAGAAGATGCCCGGGCCGAGCGTCCCGGGCGCAGCGGCGCCTACTTCGGCATCCACTCCACGTAGAAGATGCCCGGGCCGAGCGTCCCGGGCGCAGCGGCGCCTACTTCGGCATCCACTCCACGTAGAAGATGCCCAGGCCGAGCGCCACGAACATGGCAGAAATGAGCCAGAACCTGATCACGATGGTGGTTTCCGCCCAGCCGGCCAGCTCGAAATGATGCTGCAACGGCGCCATCCGGAACACCCGTTTACCGGTCATCTTGAACGACCCCACCTGGATGATCACCGAGAGCGCGATCACCACGAACAGGCCGCCCAGGATGGCCAGCAACAGCTGGGTCTTGGTGCACACGGCCAGGCCGGCCAGCACGCCGCCGAGCGCCAGCGACCCGGTGTCACCCATGAAGATCCGGGCCGGCGGCGCGTTCCACCACAGGAAGCCGAAGCAGGCGCCGAGCACGGACGCGGCCACCACCGCGAGGTCGAGCGGGTCCCGCACGTCGTAGCAGTGCGGGGCGAGGAAGTTCGTGCAGTCGTTGCGCAGCTGCCAGTTGCCGATCAGCACGTACGCGGCGAGCACCAGGCAGGCGCAGCCGGTGGCCAGGCCGTCCAGGCCGTCGGTCAGGTTCACCGCGTTGGACGTCCCCGCGATGAGGAACACAATCCACAGCATGAACGCGGTGACCCCGATGGACGGCCCGAAGTCACGCAGGAACGACAGGTGCGCGTCGGCGGGCGTGAGGTCATACCCGTCGGCGAACCGCTGCTGCACCACGAGCAGCGCGAAGACAGCCCCGACCACGGCCTGGCCGGCCAGCTTGGCGCTGCTGCGCAGGCCCAGGCTGCGCTGCTTGTAAATCTTGATGAAGTCGTCGATGAAGCCGACCACCCCGAGGCCCACCATCAGCATCATCACCAGCACGCCGGAGATGGATGGCTCCTGGCCGGTGCCCACGTTGCCGACGAAATAGCCGACCACGGCCGCGATCACGATGACCGTCCCGCCCATGGTGGGCGTGCCGCGCTTGGTGGCGTGCCCGGCCGGGCCCTCCTCCCTGATCAGCTGGCCGTAGCCGCGCCGGGAGAAGATCCTGATCGCCAGCGGCGTGCCGAAGAGCGCGAGCAGCAGCGAGACCCCGGCGGAGAACAGGATGGTTCTCACTGCGTTGCCTCCCCGGTCAGGGCGAGGGCGACTCGTTCCAGGCCGGCCGCGCGAGAAGCCTTAACCAGCACAACGTCCCCGGGGGCCAGCAGGTGCCGCAGCGTCTCCACCGCGGCGGCGGTGTCCGCCGCGTGGATCAGTTCACCACTCCAGCCCGACTCCGCCTTGGCCCCGGTGAGGATGGGCGCGGCCTCCTCACCGACCGCGATCAGCCCCGCCACCCCGGCGCGTGCCGCGTGCCCGCCCGCCTCCTCGTGCCTGGCCCGCGCCTGGGTGCCCAGTTCGCTCATCGGCCCGAGAACCGCGAACGCCCGGCGACCGCGGGCCATCACCGCCAGCGCGTCCAGCGCGGCCCGGACCGCCTCGGGGTTGGCGTTGTAGGCGTCGTTGAGCACGGTGACGCCGTCCGGGCGCTCGGTGACCTCCATCCGCCAACGGCTGCGCGCCTCCGCCGCGCACAGCCGCTCGGCGATCTGGCTGACCGGCATGCCGAGCTCGCCGGCCAGCGCGGCAGCCGCGAGCGCGTTGTGCACGTTGTGCTCTCCGTAAAGGCGCAGCTCAACGGATGCGGTGCAGGCGCCGCTGACAAGCATGAAACTCGGCCTGCCGCGCTCATCGAGCCGGACGTCGTCGGCCCGTACAGAGGCGGTGGCAGCGCGGCCGAAGCTGACCACCCGGGCCCGCGTCTGCGCGGCCATCGCCATCACCCGGGGATCGTCGGCGTTCAGCAGGGCGACGCCACCGGCCGGGAGCGCGGCGGGCAGTTCCGCCTTGGCCCGGGCCACGCCGTCGATGCCGCCGAACTCGCCTTCGTGCGCGTGCCCGACGCAGAGCACCACGCCGAGGCTGGGCGGTGCTATCTCGCACAGCCGGGTGATGTGCCCTGCGCCCCGGGCGGACAGCTCCAGCACCAGGTACCGGGTGTCGGCCGTGGCACGCAGCACCGTCAGCGGATGGCCGATCTCGTTGTTCCAGGACGCCCGCGGCACCACCGTCGGCCCGAGCGCCCCGACCAGCTGCGCGGCCAGGTCCTTGGTGGTCGTCTTGCCCGCGGACCCGGTGATCGCGGCGATCCGCAGGCCGGGCAGCGCGTCCACCACGGCCCGCGCGAGCCGGCCGAGCGCGTCGCTGACATCGGGCACGATCAGCGCGGGGGCGCCGCAGGGCCGGGTGGCCAGCACCGCGACGGCACCCGCAGCCACCGCCTGCGGCGCGAAGGCATGCCCGTCCACCCGGGTGCCGGGCAGTGCCGCGAACAGGGCGCCCGGGGCGGCCTGGCGCGAGTCGATGACCACCGGGCCGGTTACCTCGACGAACGGGTCGGCCACCTGGTCCAGTGTGGCACCGATGATCCCGGCGACGGCGCCGAGCGGGAGCGGGATCACTCGTCCTCCTGCCTGATCCGGGCCGCGTCCCGCCTGCCATGGCTGGCCAGCGCGTCGGCCAGGACCTCAGCGGCGACTTCCCGGTCATCGAAGGGGATGACCGATCCCGCGACGTACTGACCGCGCTCGTGCCCCTTGCCGGCCACCAGCACGATGTCTCCCTTGGCAGCGGCGGCGATGGCCAGGCTGATCGCCGCGGCGCGGTCCGGCTCGATGATCACCCGTCCGCGCCGCGGCGGCGGCACGGACAGGACGCCCTGCAGCATCTCCGCCAGGATCGCCAGCGGGTCCTCCGAACGTGGGTTGTCACTGGTCAGGATGGCCAGGTCGGCCAGTTCCACGGCGACCGCACCCATCAGCGGGCGCTTGGCCCGGTCCCGGTCACCGCCGCAGCCCAGCACGATCGACAGCTGTCCCTGGGTGACCGGGCGCAGCGCCCGCAGCACCGCTTCCACCGCGCCGGGCTTGTGCGAGTAATCCACCAGCACGGTGAAGTCCTGGCCCCGCTCCACCCGCTCCAGGCGGCCGGGCACTCCCGGGCAGGCGGCGACCCCGGCAACCGCCGCGGCCAGGCTGACTCCCGCCTCGACCAGCGCGACGATCGCGCCGAGCGCGTTCGCGACATTGAACGGCCCGGGCAGCGCCACCGACGCGTCCGCTGCCACCCCGCCGGGGCCGACGACCCGGAAGGTGCTCCCGTCGGCGCCCGCCCGCACATCGGCGGCCCGCCAGTCAGCGCCCGGCTCACCCGCGGCGGAGAACGTCGTGACCGGGATGCGCGCGGCGGCGATCAGCTTGCGGCCCCAGGCGTCGTCGATGTTCACCACCCCGATGCGGGCGAACTCCGGGGTGAAGAGGCTGGCCTTGGCCGCGAAATAGTCATCCAGGCCACTGTGGAAGTCGAGGTGGTCCTGGGACAGGTTGGTGAAGACCGCCACCGCATAGGACGTGCCCGCGACCCTGCCGAGGGCGAGGGCGTGGCTGGAGACCTCCATCGCCGCCGCGGTCACCCCGCGCTCCACCATGACCGCCAGCAACGCCTGCAGGTCGGTGGCCTCGGGCGTGGTGAGCTGGCTCGGCGCCGCCTCCCCGGCCACCCGCGTCTCCACCCCGCCGGCCAGGCCGGTCAGGTGGCCGGCCATCCGCAGCCCGGACTCCAGCAGGTACGTGGTGGTCGTCTTGCCGCTGGTGCCCGTCACGCCGATGAGCATCAGCCGGCCGGACGGATCCCCGTACACCCAGGAGGCGACCTCGCCCAGCCTGGACCGCGGCTCGGCGACCACGAACACCGGCAGCCCGCAGTGCGCCGCCAGGCTCTTGCCGTCCGGGTCGGTGAGCACGGCCACCGCGCCGGCATCGGCGGCTTCGTCGCAGAACCGCGCCCCGTGGTGCTGGCTGCCGGGCAGCGCGGCGTAGATGTCGCCCGGGCGGACGCGGCGTGAGTCGTGCGTCACACCGGACACCGTGACGGGGCCGCCCGGCCCGGCGAACGGGTCGGGGCCCGTGCGGCCCGTCGTCACACCGAGCAGCATGGCCAGTCCGGAGAGCGGACGCGGCGGGACGTCGCGTGGAAGGAGAGCCGCAGGCACGCGCCGAGGTTACCTCTGATCACGGCGCCGTGAGCCTGACGTTGGGACGCTTGGCCCCATCCGGCGGAATCTTCAGTGTCGCCAATGCGAACTTCATGACCTTGTAGAAGACCGGGCCCGCCACCTCATTGCCGTAGTAGCCGCCCTTGCGCGGATTCTGCACATTGACCGCGACCACCAGCTTCGGGCTGCTGGCCGGGGCGATGCCGACGTAGCTCGACCCGTACAGGCACAGGCAGCCGCCCTTCTTCGGATCGGCGAGCTGCGCGGTCCCGGTCTTGGACGCGACGGAGTACCCGGGTATCTCCCCCCAGGGCTCAGCTCCCAGGGTGGCGTCCAGCCAGGGCACCTGCTGCAGGATGCCCATCAACTGGCTGGCGGTCCTGGCCTGGATCACCCGGTGGCTGGGGGGCCGCGGCGCGGGCACGAACCGGCCGCTGGCGTTCGTGGCGCCGGCCACGATGGACGGCTGCACCCGGACCCCGCCGTTCGCGATCGTGGCATAGACACTGGCCATCTGGACAGCGGTGACCGCGACGCCCTGGCCGAATGCCATCGTGTACCGCTCGTCCCCCCACCACTTGGACGTCGGGTAGAGGATCCCGTTGCTGGTCGCGGGCAGGCCGAGGCCGCTCGGCTGCCCGATGCCGAACGACTTGTAGTAGTCGTACTGCACCTGCGGGCGGACGTGCTGGACCACCTGCACCATGCCCACGTTGCTGGAGTGGGCGATGATCCCGGCGATGGTCAGTCTCTCGGTCGGGTGATAGTCGGCGTCGTGGAAGGTGAAGCCGTCGACGACGATCTGGTCAGGCACGGTGTACGCGCTCATCGGCGTCTGGCCGCCGTGTTCGAGGGCGGCGGCGGCCGTGATCACCTTCGCGGTGCTGCCCGGGTCGAACACGTCGCTCACCGGCATGTCCGTGGCGGCCGCCAGGCTGGTCACGTGCGCGGGGTCGAATGACGGCGTCTGCGCCATCGCCAGGATCTGCCCGGTGCCGGGCTGCATGACGACCACGGTGCAACTGCTGGCGTCAGTCTGCTTGACCCGCTCGGCACAGGCCTGCTCGGCCTCCCACTGCAGGCCGGCCAGGATGGTGAGCCGGACGTTGCGGCCGGGCACCACCGCCCGGCTGGTCTGGTCGGCCACCGGGATGGGCTGGCCGTTCGTCCCGGCCTGGACCTCCTGCTCGCCGTCGCGGCCGGCCAGCAGGGAGTTGTAGGACTCCTCGATGCCCGCCTCGCCGATCAGGTCACCGGCGCTGTTGCTGTTGGTGAAGCCGATGATGTTCGCGGCCAGGTCGCCGTTGGGGTACGCACGGGTGTAGGACGGCTTCATGACGATGCCCGGCTCGTTGAGCGCGGAGATGCGCGCCGCGACCGTCGCCGGCACGCTCTGCTTCAGCACCACGTAGTCCGGCGACGTGGGGGTGGAGAGCTTGGCCAGGATCGCCGCCGGGGTCATCCCGAGCGGGCCCGCCAGGGCACTGGCCACAGCGCGCAGCGACGACTTCCCCTCGGTGATCATCGGCGGGTCGGCATAGACCAGGTCGGTCTGCACGGTCATCGCCAGCGTGGTGCCGTCAGCGGTGGTGATGGAACCACGCACCGCTGGCACCGGGATCGTGCTCAGCCGGAAGCGCTCGGCCAGTGCCTGGTACGACGCGCCCTCCATGGCCTGCAACTGGACGAGGCGGCCGGCCACCAGGGACAGCACGAAGCCGATGCACATCATGGTGATGCGCAGGCGGCGGGACGGGTTGCCGCGGGTGAGCGAGGCACGGCGCGGCGGGGTCCGGTTCAGTGCGGCGCCCGGCGGCGGGACCGGCCCGCGCAGCCTGCCGCCGGGCTGGGTGCCCCGGCGCCCGCCCGGCCAGCCTCCGGGGAGCCCGCCGGAGGCGGCTGGACCGCCCCGGAAGCCGCGCTCGCCGGGCGGCCGCCGGTCCGGGCCGGAACGCTGGGCGCGCTCAGGCCAGCCCGGGCCGCCCTCGCGGGCCCGCCTGGCCGCTCCCGGCCGGCGGGGCCCGGTCGCGGCCGGCGGCCGGCCGCCGCCCCGCGGGCGCGGGCGGCTGTCCCGCCCGTCCCCCTGGCCACCCCTCACGGGACATACCCGGGAACTGCCGGGATGCCCGGCTCGCTCGATGGCTGGCTGATGATCCGGTGTGCCCTGAGATCGAGGAACCTGGTCAGCGGCGGCTCGACCATGCCCAGCTGGCGCGCGCGCCTGGCGATCACGGACGGCGCGGAGTCAGCGGCGACCTGCTGCTTGAGCGCCTGGACCTGCTGTGCGTCGGCGGACTGCGCCTGCTGCAGGTAGGTAATGCGGTAGGAGCCAGTGGCGAGGATCGTGTTGATGACGAGCAGGCAGATCAGCCCCCCGCCGAGCAGGCCGGTAACGAAAAGGATGAACGGGGTCCGGGCGATGGCGGCGGCCGGCCCGGCTGCCCATGGGCCGCCCGGGCGGGTAGCCCGGTCCGGGCGCGCGCTGCGGTCCGGGCCCGGCTGAGGCGTCCCGCCAGGGCGCCGGGTACCCGGCCGGGCGCCTGGCCGGGGTCCGGGCCGGGGTCCTGGCCGGGCGCGGCCGGGCAGCACCGGCGCCGCTGGCCCGGACTGCCCCCGCGCACCGGGCGGGCGGGCCCGCACTCCGGTACCCGTTTCGCTGTGCACGCTCACTCCCGCGTCCCCCTTGCCACCGGGTCACTGTGCCCGGTCCCCGGTACCCTCATCCCGCTCCGCCCCGCTCTCGCGGCCATCTGGTGGCCGGTCACGTCGTCGCTGCCCGGGTTCACGCGGCCTCCCTGATCCGCTCGGCCGCGCGCAGCCGGGCGGACGCCGCCCGCGGGTTGGCTGCCAACTCCTCCGCCGAGGGCCGCTGCGCCCCCCGGGTGAGCAGCCGGAACGCGGGCCGCGCCGACTCCAGCGGCACCGGGAGCCCGGGCGGGGTGGTGTCGGCCGCCGCCTGCGCGAGAGCGGTCTTGACCGCCCGGTCCTCCAGTGAGTGATAGGCGAGCACCACGATCCGGCCGCCCACGGCCAGGCTGTCCAGTGCCCCGGGCAGCGCGCGGTGCAGCACGTCCAGTTCGCCGTTGACCTCGATGCGCAGTGCCTGGAACGTCCGCTTGGCGGGATTGCCGCCAGTGCGCCGGGCGGGGGCGGGAATGGAGTCACGGACGATTCCGGCCAGTTGCCCGGTGGAGGAAAGTGGAGCGCGCGAGCGCGCCCGCACCACCGCGTCCGCGATCCGCCGCGCGAAGCGTTCCTCGCCGTAGTCGCGCAGGACCCGCGCTAGCTGCCCCGCGGGGTAGGTGTTGACGACATCGGCCGCGGTCAGCGGCTTGGTCCGGTCCATCCGCATGTCCAGCGGCGCGTCGTAGGAGTAGGCGAAGCCGCGGCCGGGATCATCAAGCTGCGGGGAGGACACGCCAAGGTCGAACAGGATGCCCTGCACCCGCAGGTCACTTCTGTCTCTCTGCAAGAGGAGCGCCGGGATCTCGTCGTACACGCCGTGCACCAGCGTCACCCGGTCGGCGTAGGGGGCGAGCAGCAGCCGGGATTCCTCGATCGCCTGGGTATCGGTGTCCACCCCGATCAGCACGAGTCCGGGGTGCGCGTCCAGCAGCGCGCGGGCGTGCCCGGCCCGGCCAAGGGTGGCGTCCACGAGGATGGCTCCCTGCGGCGTCAGCGCGGGCGCGAAAAGGCCGAGGACCTCCTCGACCATGACCGGCAGATGCCCGGCTGCCGGCTCGCCCATCGGACCCCCTCTCACCCCGCCGCACCCCGCTGGGGGATGCGGCGGGCGGCCTGCCTGCCTGTGCGTGTTCTCGGCCAGGTCCCCATCCGCGCAACGCACGGGCCCGGACGTCCCCTGGCGCCGGGGAAGTGACGCCAGCCGACGTGGTCGCCCAGGCGCGGGTGGAGACCTCGCCGAGCACGCGGCACCGGTGAGCCGGCACCGCTCACAGCACCCCTGGCAATACCTCCTCCGACGCCGCGGAGAAGGCGTCCTCCTGCTCCGCCAGGTACGACTCCCAAGCGGCGGAGTCCCAGATTTCAAGGCGCGTGTTGGCGCCGATCACGGCGCAGTCGCGGCTCAGCGCCGCGTATTCGCGCAGGGCGGGCGGGATGGTGATCCTGCCCTGCTTGTCGGGGATCTCGTCCGATGCGCTGGCGAAGAGCACCCGGCTGTAGTCCCGCAGTCCCTTGGGCGTCACCGGCGCGGAGCGCATGGCCTCGGTGATCCGGCTGAACTCAGCGACCGGAAAGACGTACAGGCAGCGGTCCTGGCCCTTGGTGATCACTAGCCCTCCAGCGAGTTCCTCGCGGTACTTGGCAGGCAGGAACAGCCGGCCCTTCTCGTCGAGGCGCGGCGTGTGAGTGCCCAGGAACACAGGCCCTCACCTCCCGCCCCCGGAGTAGTGTGCCCCACCGGCCTCCACTGTACTCCACATTCCCCCACCGTCAACGCGTCAAGCCTCCCCCCCGCCACTCCTTGGGCTCATGAATGTCCAGGTCAGCATGCATGGAGGAAAGTGGAGCAGGATGACCTGGCCTAGCCCGGGAAAGCGATGTCCGGACCTCGCATCGCGCACTGGGCCGCCCAGGACGTACTGTCGGTACGCACCCAGCACGCTGGCCCGCCATGCACGGCCTCAGCGGCAGGCGGCGGATGCTGCCGACGGCGGCGGCCAGCCGACCGAGGAGGACAGGTGGTCTTGGACATGGGTCAGGACGCCGGGCGGACGCTCGACGACCTGGTACGGGTAGCCCACCGCATCGGCGGCGCCATCGAGTCCGTCATCGAGGGCAAGCCGGACGCCGTCCGGCTTGCGCTCACGGTCCTGCTGGCCGAAGGTCACGCGCTGATCGAGGACGTTCCCGGCGTGGGCAAGACGATGCTGGCGAAGGCCCTCGCCAAGTCGACCCACTGCTCGGTGCAGCGGGTCCAGTTCACCCCGGACCTGCTGCCCAGCGACATCACCGGGGTCAGCGCCTATAACCAGGAGCGCCGCGAGTTCGAGTTCAAGCCCGGCCCGGTGTTCGCGAACATCGTCGTCGGCGACGAGATCAACCGGGCATCGCCCAAGACCCAGTCCGCACTGCTGGAATGCATGGAAGAGCGGCAGGTGACCGTAGACGGGACCACCTACCCGCTGGAGCGGCCATTCATGGTCATCGCCACGCAGAACCCGGTGGAAATGGAGGGGACCTATCCACTGCCGGAGGCGCAGCGGGACCGCTTCACCGCACGCATTTCCATGGGGTACCCGAGCGCCGAAGCCGAACTGGCCATGCTTGACGTGCACGGCTCAACGTCGCCCCTTGACGCGCTCGAGCCCGTCGCCAGCGCCAGCGACGTGCGGGATCTCATCGCCGCCGTGCGCCGGGTGCACGTGGCCGATGCGCTGAAGCAATACGTCATCAGCCTGGTCGGCGCGACCAGGACAGCCCCGGACCTGCGGCTCGGTGCATCGCCGCGCGCGGCGCTGCACCTGTTGCGGGCCAGCCGGGCGCGCGCTGCCCTGGACGGCCGTGATTTCGTGATCCCTGACGATGTCCAGGCGCTGGCGGGGCCGGTGCTCGCGCACCGGCTGCTGCCCACTCCCGAGGCCATGCAGGAACGCCAGCTTCCCGACCGGGTGGTGGGGAGGATCGTCGAGCAGATCCCGTTGCCGCGGCTGCGCTGACGGCCTGGCTCGCCTCATCCGGACGTGAGTTTCTGACGTAAGTTAGAGCAACGGGCTGAGGAAGGGCCGGGATGCGGACGCTGCTCGCCGGATTCACCACACGCGGCAAGTCATTTCTTGCGGCAGGCGTCGCCGCGGGCGCCTTCGGGCTGGGGCTTGGCGAGCGGGCTCTGCTCAGCATCGGGATCGTCCTGGTGGTACTGCCGCTGCTCGCGGCGCTCGCGACCAGCCGGGCCCGGTACCGGATCCGCTGCGCCCGCCGGATCAGCCCGCCACGGGTACCAGCAGGGCAGAACGCTGTCGTCTCGCTGCGCCTGGAGAATGTCTCGCGGCTGCCGACCGGGCTGCTGCTCGCCGAAGACGGCCTCCCCTACCCGCTGGGCACCCGCCCCCGCTTCGTGCTGGAGCGGATCGAGCCGGGCGGCGGGCGGGAGCTGACCTACCCGATCCGGTCCGGAACGCGCGGCAAGTTCTCCATCGGGCCGCTGCAGGTGCGCGTGGCCGACGCGTTCGGCCTGGTGGAACTCACCCGCTCGTTCGCGTCGCGCAACACCCTGGTGGTGACGCCGCCGATCATCGCGCTGCCGAGCTCGCCGCTGGCCGGCAGCTGGCGCGGTGACGGCGGCGGCCGGACGCCGACCGCGGACGCGGCCGGCGAAGACGACGTCATCCCCCGCCCTTACCGGGACGGCGACGACCTGCGCCGGGTGCACTGGCGGTCCACTGCGCGGTACGGCGAACTCATGGTCCGCCGTGAGGAACAGCGCTGGCGCAGCCGCGCGGTGCTGCTTCTCGACACGCGCGCCCGGGCGCACAGGGGAAGCGGGGCCGGCTCGTCCTTTGAGTTCGCGGTGAGCGCGATGGCATCGATCGGCGTCCACCTGGCCCGCAGCGGCCTCGACGGCCAGCTGGTCACTGACGCCGGGCCGGCCACCGCGGCGGGCTCCTTCGAGGATGCGCTGCTCGACTCCCTGGCGGTCATCAAGCAGTCCCGGGGGACCGAGCTCAGCCACGGGATGGACCGCGTGCACGGCGGGACCGGCGGGCTGTTCCTGGTCGTGGCCGGGCGGCTGTCGGCTGATGAGGCCAGGCGGCTCGTCGCCGGGCGACGTGACGGCGGCCCCGCGATGGCACTGCTGCTCGCGGTGTCCACCTGGGCCACCGGGCGTCCCGGCGATGCGTGGGCGGATGAGGTGGACATCCCCGGCGGGATCCTCCGGGCGGCCGGCTGGCGGGTCGCCACGGTCACCACCGACACCCCGCTCACCGTGGCCTGGGGGTGGCTGCGCCATGCTCCCGGGCTGTTCGGCCCGCTCGGGAGCGAGCCGGGCCGGTCCGCGTCCGGAGCACCCCGGTGAGCCAGCGGCTCACGCTGGCCGCGGCGGCCGCCACGATCGCGGCCTCGCTCTCCCTGTACCCGCTGGTGTCCGGGTGGCTGTGGTTCTGGGAGGCGGTCGGCGGGGTGGCGGTGGTCGCCCTGGTCGGCGGCCTCACCAGACTGCGGGTGCTGCCGGCCGCGGCGTGCGCGGCCGCCGGGGCGGCGGGCCTGCTGCTGTACCTGAACGTGCTGTTCGCCGGCGCGCAGTCGGCAGGCCGGGTCATCCCGACCGGGTCGTCGCTGGACCACCTGTGGCGGCTCGCCAGGCAAGGACTGGAGGAGACCGACAGGTTCGCGCCACCCGCCCCGGCCAGCCATTCCATCCTGATCCTGACGGCGGTTGGCATCGGCGTCGTGGCCGTGGCGACTGACCTGCTCGCGGTCCGGCTGCGCAGGCCAGCGGTCGCCGGGCTGCCGTTGCTGGTGCTCTACTGCGTGCCCCTCACCACCAGCGCCCACCAGGGCACGTTCGGCACCATCACAGTGTTCGCGCTGGGCATGGCCGGTTACCTGATCATGCTGGCCGTCGACGGGCGGGAGCGACTGCGGCTGTGGGGCCGCCTGGTCACCGTGTGGCAGCGCGGGCAGGACCCCCCTGCCCAGGGGCAGAGCGTCCCGAACACCAAGGAACTCGCCGCGGCCGGCCGCAGGATCGGGCTGGCCGCCGTGGTGATCGCGCTGTTCATCCCGCTGCTCGTGCCAGGGCTGCGGAATCACAAGCTCTTCTCCGGCAGCGGAGCCGGTGGCGGCTCGGGTGGGCTGGTCTCGCTGCCCGACCCGCTGGTGCAGATGAACCACGAGTTGCACCGTAGCGACGCCGTGCATGTGCTCAGCTACCGTACGTCCGACCCGGATCCGCAGTACCTGCAGGTGTACGTGCTGAACACGCTCAGCCCCGAGACCTGGACCCTCGCGAGCACTGCGGGCGTGCCGGTGCATGGCGGGAGGCTGCCGGCTACCCCGGGGCTGAGCAGAAGCACCCACACCGCCCGGGAGACCACGAAGTTCACCCTCGCCAAGGGCCTGACCAGCGGGCAGCGGACGGCCAGCTTCCTGCCCATGCCGTACCCGGCGCAGGACGTCAACGTCGCCGGGGACTGGCGCGCCGACCCGGGCACGCTGACCATGTTCTCGGCGCAGAGCCTGTCCGGACTCAGCTACTCCGTGACGAGCACGGAAGTGTCTCCGGCTGAGCAGCAACTGCAGCAGGCCGGGCCCATCCCGGGCAGCATCACGAACAAATATCTCGGCGTCCCGACGGTGTTCCTGCCACTGACCCGGCTCGCCGACCGGGTAACCCGCGGGCAGACCACGAGCTATGGCGAGGCCGTGGCACTGCAGCGCTGGTTCACTGACTCCGGCAAGTTCACCTACGCCCTGAACGCCGCGGAACCGAACACCGCGAAGGCGCTGATCCGCTTCCTGACCACGGTACGCCGCGGGTACTGCCAGCAATTCGCCTTCGCGATGGCCGTGCTCGCCCGGCTGCTCGACATCCCCTCCCGGGTCGCGGTCGGCTACACGGCAGGCACGCCTCTGGGGCACGGCCGGTGGGAAGTCAAGACCAGCGACGCGCACGCCTGGCCGGAACTCTACTTCCCCGGCGCCGGCTGGCTGCGTTTCGAGCCGACTCCCTCCGGGTCAGGCGGCCAGGCCACCGCCGTCCAGCCTGCTTACACCCTGCCGCCGCAGCTGGCCGTTCCGGCTCAGCAGCACGGCGGCGTACCGGCTCCAGGTGCGAGCGCGCCCCAGCCAGGCGCCACGTCGGGCAATCCCGGGGCACTTGCCAAACTGCAGCACCTCAGCGGCAGGGCGGACGGCGCGGGAAGCGGCCGGGGCAGTCCGGCACCGGTCGGGGCGCTGGTCGCGGCGGTGGCGGGACTCGCGCTCATCACCCCGCGCTCGGTCAGGTCGCTCACCCGGCGCCGGCGCTGGCTGGCCGCGACCGATGACCGGGGGCGCGCCCAGGCCGCCTGGCTCGAACTCCTCGACGACCTGACCGACCACAGGGTCTCCTGGGCGGCCAGCGAGTCCCCGCGCGCGCTCGCCACCCGCGTGGCGGCGGCCCTGAGCCTGGACCCCGCGCAGGCGGATGCCCTGTCCCGGATCGCCCACGCCCTGGAACGAGCGCGGTATGCCAGGGAGCCGGCGGACTCGGCCACCTTGCAGGCTGACGTCGCGCTGGTCCGGCGGGCGCTGGCGGAGCATGCCGGCCGGGCTGCCCGCTGGTACGGGCGGCTGCTGCCGGTTTCCTCGCTCTCCCCGGTGCGCGCCGGGCTGCAGCACGCGCTGGACGTGTTCGGCTGGATGGACGTGCTCACGCACCGGGCAGGCGACTGGCCGCGGCACCGGCTGGGCCGGGATCGCCCCGGCCGCGCCACCAGCTAGGCCTGAATCGTAAGGCGCAGCCGTAAGACCACCCGGTCGGCATCCCAGCTCGAGTTGCGCGGGCACGCTGACCAGGCCCAAGCCTGGCTTCGGCGAGGCGGCCAGCGGGTGCGCTACCGGTCTCGCTCCTGACGACGGCGCCAGCGCTCTTCCAGCCGCTCCATGAACCGGGGACGAGGGCTGGCCGACGGCCGCGCACGGCGATCCCTCGCCGGGCCACCGCGTCCTGTCGCTCCTCCGGACATGTGCCGCCAGCTGGACAGTGCCCACATCGAGCAGGCCAGCATGACCACGAAACCAGCCACGCCGATCAGGGTGTACTTGGACACCACGCCGGCCAGCAGGAGGCCTACCCCGAGCAGGAACCCGATCGCAGCCTCAACTACCCGTCGCTTGTAGTGCACCCGGGGATCTTTCGCGCGCACTGCCTGCGCGAACTTCGGATCCTCGGCATAGAGCGCACGCTCGATCTGGTCGAGCTGACGCTGCTCGTGCTCAGACAGCGGCACGGCGCCTCCCATGAAACCTCGCGCGCGGGGACGGGTGCGATGACTTCATCTCACGGTCCAGGTTCTCCCTTAAGAATACGAGCCCGGCCGCTCTGGGTGGAAGGGTAGTGAGAGGGTAAAGGAATTCCAGGTCACTGCGCGTACCCAAATCGTTCCCTGCACCGACCACGCCGGCCCTTCCCCCGAGCCGAGCCCCAACCAAACGCACATTCGAATTAGATCCGTTAAGGCCGAGCATATCAGCTTTCCTCCGGCTGCTCCGCTGCTCGCTCAGGCCGCTGCCCGGCAACGAGGGCAGCCGGGCGCACCGAATCGGCACCGAATCGCCCGGTAATTTGGTCAAGAGCGCGCTCGGCGTCGCGCCATCCTGCCGCCCGTTCACCGAACGCAAGCTGGGTGGCCGCGCGGGAGGCCGGGACCAGGCCGCTTGCGCGCACCCCGACCAGGCGGAGCCTGGCCCGGGAGTCCAGCCCCGCTGCGCTGTAGAGGGAGCATGCGGTCGCGTAGATGGTACGGGCCACGTCGGTGGGCTCAGGCAGCGTCCGCGACCTGGTGATCGTGGTGAAATTGGCCAGCCGGAGCTTGATCACCACCGTCCTGGCCATGGCGCCGACCGACCGCAGGCCCTGCGCCGTCCGCCCGGACAGCCGGAGCAACTCGCGGCGGATCACGTCCGGGTCATCGACATCACTGGGGAACGTCTCCTCCGCGCCGATGCTCTTCTCCGGGGTGCTGCTCACCACCGGGCGCTCATCGCGTCCCCAGGCGAGGGCGGCCAGGTGCGCACCCAGCGAAGCGCCCAGCTCACGCTGCAGGGTCCCCACCGGGAGGTGCGCGATATCCCGCACCGTGCGCAGGCCGAGCCTGGCCAGGATCTGCCCGGTCTGCTCCCCCACGCCCCACAGCGCCGCCACGGGCAGCGGGTGGAGGAAATCGAGGACGCCGTCAGCGGGGACGACGAGCAGGCCGTCCGGCTTGCACCGGGCTGACGCGAGCTTGGCGACGAACTTGCATGAGGCGACGCCGACCGAGCAGGTGATGCCCTGCTGCTCGGCGATGGTGGCCCGGATCAGCGCGCCGATCCGGGTGGGGCTGCCGAGCCGCCGGACAGCCCCCGACACATCGAGGAAGGCCTCGTCGAGGGCGAGCGGTTCCACCTCGGGGGTAACGGACCGGAAAACTTCCATGACCTCTCGTGACACGGCCGCGTAAAGGTGGTGCCGGGGAGCGATGAACACGGCCTGCGGGCACAGCCGCCGGGCCCGGGTCACCGGCATCGCCGAGCCCACCCCGAATGCCCGGGCCTCGTAGGAAGCCGAGAGCACCACGCCCCGGCTGGACGTGGCGCCCACGATGACCGGCTGACCGATGAGTTCTGGCCGGTCGCGGATCTCGACACTGGCATAGAAGGCATCCATGTCGACGTGCAGTATCCGGCAGCCGCTGTCATCCGCCCCGGCGCCCGCAGCCGGCGCCGGGCCAGAGCCGGGACGGCCCCGGCTCATCGGTACCCGAGCACGTGGAACTGGGCGGCGAAGTCGTGGAATGCCGGATGCACCGCCGCCGCCTGCTCCAGGGCCAGCAACGCGTCCGCCGCGCCGGGGTCGACATCCGCGAAGGAGCCTGGCACGAGATCAGCGAACACCCGGATCCCATGCGCTGCCCCGGGCCGCAGGCCGGCGCCCTCGATCAGGCCAACCACGTCGGCGAGGGTGAACCTGCGCGGACCGGCGATGTCGGGCCTGCCGCCGGCCGACTCCTGGCTGTCGCCCCCGGCTGCCCCGCTGCCCGCCGTGCCGCCCGTTCCGCTGACCGGCGGGCTGACCGCCGCCAGCAGCCGCCGCGCCTCATCGAAGCGGCCGGCCAGGGCACGGTGGATGACCGCCGCGACAGCGCTGGCCGCCAGCACGCTCACCGCGGCATCGGGGCGCAGCACGCTGGCGATCGCGGTCATCGCCGCCGCCGGCGAATCCACGTACTCCAGGACGCTGTGACACAGCACCAGGTCGGCCCCCCGCTCGCCAACGAGGCTGGCCAGGTCGGTGACATCACCCTGGACGGCGCGCAGCGGCACCGACATCTCGGCCGCCCGGCGCTGCGCGGCGGCAAGCGAGTCCGGGCTCGGATCGACCACGGTCACGGTGTGGCCCTGGCCGGCCAGCGGCACCGCGAAGCCACCGGTACCGCCTCCGGCATCGACGATGTCCAGCCGCGACCGCCCGGTCTCGGCCATCAGCCCCGAAACCACGGCGCGCAGCACCTCCCGGACCACGACCGTGCGCGCGTCGTCGTACCTGTTCCACCGCTGCGCCGACGCGGCCAGGCCAGCCTGCCCGTCCGGCACGGTCCCGCCACGACGATCGCTGGCCACGGCCACCTCCTCGCTCACCTTCGGCTCCCAATGTAGTGCTGGTCAGCGACAATCCCCGGCCTTCGCCCCAGCCGGGGCGAAGGCCGGGGAGCAGGAGTTCACCGGCTCCCTCAGCTCACCGGCGCGCCATCCGCGATTACCACCCTCTCCGCTGGGCAGAACATAGCCAGCGTCCTGCGCCGCGAAGCGGGCGGGCGCGCCGCCGCCGCCGCGGATAGCAGCGGCGGCCCGGCGCGTCACCGTGTTCCGCTGCGCGGACGCCTGGCGATCCGGCCTTCGTCCCTGGTGCCGGGTTAGCGGGCTGGAGGTCAGCGGCGACATGACGGTCCACGAGAATCTCGTGATGCCGGAACCAGTCTTCCGGCCCGCCCGTATAAGAGTCATGCGAGGTTTTGCTCTACCCGACCGCAGAGAATGGTCATCCATATCCAAAGCGGTCTCACGTGCGTGCCTCACCGCCTAGGCTCTCCCCCATGGTCGAGCACCTGGAGCTCCCCCGCCCGCTGCGACTGCTTCGCTGCACCGGATGGAGCCTGATCGAATCCGCTGGACTCCCGCTCGCTGCTTATGCCATCGGGACATGGCTGGGCGGACGGGACGCTGGCCTGCTGGCCGGGCTCGCGGCGACCTGGGCACTTGCCCTGATCCGCAGGATCGTCTCGGGGTCGGTGCCCAGCCTGCTGACGATCTCCGCCATCGTGCTCACCCTGCAGACGGTGCTGGTGCTCGCCACCGGCCAGCTCTGGATCTTCCTGCTCCAGTTCCCGCTCGGCTACCTGGCCATGTTCATCCTGTTCGCCCGCACCGCCCGCGGCCCGAACCCGATCGTGGCCAAGCTGGCCGCCGAGGTGGTCGCCTTGCGCCAGCCGGCCCACCACCCAGGACTGCACCGCTTCTTCCAGGGCGCGACCTGGCTCTGGGCGGGCATCTTCCTGCTGCTGACCGCCGGCCTGGGCGTGATGATGTGGACCGAGCCAGCCAGCACGTTCCTCATGCTCTCGACTGCCGCCACGATCGCCCTCACGGTGGCTGGCATCGGCGCGTCCACGTTGTGGTTCCTGTCAGTACTGCGCAAGCACGGACTGCGGGTAAGGTTCGCCCCGGTTTAATTTCCGTTGCGGAGAATAAAAGGGCAGTCGCCGTCGCCACAGATCTTTCCTGGCGGGAGTACCCAGTAATTCCCCGCATCGCTGCCGCTCGCCGCAACCGCGTCCGGCATCAGGGCGGCACCCCGGTCCCGGGCCCTGCCCCGGGTTCCGCTCCCTGGCGTATCCGCGCGTGGCGGCGGTCAGACGCTGAGCGTTGGCTTGAGTTCGAGCAGCCGGCCCAGCAGGCCGTTCACGAAGGCGGGTGACGCGTCGGTGGACAGGTCACGCGCGAGCAGCACCGCCTCGCTGATGGCGACCGCGTCCGGGATGTCGTCCGCCCACAGCAGTTCATAGAGGCCGATGCGCAGGACGTTGCGGTCCACTATGGGCATCCGGTCCAGCGACCATCCCTCAGCGTGCTCCCCCAGCAACTGGTCGATGCGCTCCCGGTGCGCCTGCACGCCCCGCACCAACCCGGCCGCGTACTCGCTGACCGGCGGGCTGGCCTGGCTGGACCGCTGGTCCAGCAGGTCCAGCACTGGCTCGCCACGGACTTCGGCTTCGAACAGGATGTCAAGGGCCCGCTTGCGGGCCTTACTACGCGCGGCCACGGTACCGGATCACGCTGGGCCGGATCACGCGCGGCCGAGGTAGTCGCCCGTGCGGGTATCCACCCTGACCTTTTCACCGGTGGTGATGAACAGCGGCACCTGGATCTGCGCCCCGGTCTCCAACGTGGCGGGCTTGGTGCCGCCGGTGGACCGGTCACCCTGCACGCCAGGGTCGGTCTGGCTGACGGTCAGCTCCACCGAGGCGGGGAGTTCCACGTAGAGCGGGGTGCCCTCATTGAACGCCACCACCGCTGTCTGCTCCTCGAGCAGGTAGTCAGCGGCATTCCCCACCGTCTGCCGGGGAATGTGCGGCTGGTCGTAGTCCTGGGTGTCCATGAAGACGAAATCGTCGCCCTCACGGTAGAGGTACTGCATCTCGCGTTTGTCGACGTTCGCCACGTCGACCTTCACCCCGGCGTTGAAGGTCCGGTCCACGACCTTGCCGGAGAGGATGTTCTTCAGCCGGGTGCGCACGAAGGCGCCGCCCTTGCCGGGCTTGACGTGCTGGAAGTCGACGATGTTCCAGAGCTGGCCGTCGATGTTCAGCGTCATGCCGTTCTTGAGGTCGTTCGTGGTGGCCACGTCTGTGTGTCTCCTGCGTGCGGGTGCGCCCGCCCCGTGCTGCAGACACTGCGCTGCAGACAACTCTGCCTTACAGGACGAGCAGTTCCCGGGTGGTAGTGGTGAGAAGCTCCTGCGGCGCCGCCGTCCCCGACCCAGCGCGCACCACCAGGGTGTCTTCGATCCTGACGCCGCCTTCTCCGGGAAGGTAGATCCCGGGCTCGACGGTGATCGGGACCCGGTCCCCGAGTGTACCCGGCCTCCCGTACCCCATGATCGGGGCCTCGTGGATCTCCAGGCCGACCCCATGGCCGAGGCCGTGGGTGAAATGGTCCCCGTGCCCGGCGTCCGCGATCAGCCCGCGGGCGGCCGCATCCACCACCGCGACGTCCGCGCCCGGCGTGGCAGCCTCGATCCCGGCCTGCTGCGCGGCGGCGACCAGGGCGTAGATGTCGCGCTGCCAGCCAGCCGGCTCGCCGAGCACGACCGTGCGGGTCATGTCCGCGTGGTAACCGGCGTGCCGCGCACCGCAGTCAACCGTGATCATGTCCCCGGGCGAGAATGCCCGGCCGGACGGCACGTGATGCGGGATGGCCCCGTTCGGCCCGCTGGCGACGATGGTGTCGAAGGCCGGCCGTTCCGCCCCCAGGTCGGCCATGGCCCGTTCCAGCAGCACCGCGAGATCCCGCTCGGTCATGCCGGGCCGGATGCGCGGCACGATCTCATCGAAAGCCTGCGAGGTGATCGCGCACGCCCGGGCGAGCAGGGCGATCTCCTGCTCATCCTTGACCATCCGCAATTTCTCAACGGCCCGGCCCAGTGGCAGCAACTCGGTCCCGGGTGCGGCCCCGGCGAATGCCTGGTGGCGCTCCACGGTCATCTCATGCGCCTCGAACGCCAGCCTGCGCAGTCCCCGGTCCGCCGCAACGCGGGCCAGGGCGGGCTCGATGAAGCGCTCGGTGAGCAGTTCGAGGTCGGGACAGTCCCGCTGCGCGGCGAGGGCGTACCTGGAATCCGTGGCGAGCACGGCCCCGGTGCCGGACGCTGGCAGTAGCAGGGCCGCGTTGGAGCTGGCCAGGCCGGTCAGGTACCGGACGTTGGCCAGGCTGGTGATCAGCGCGGCATCGGCGTCCCGGGCGGCCACCGCGGATTGCAGCCGCTGCCTGCGCGCCAGGTGGATCTCAGGCATGTCCCGACTGTACGCGCAACGCCGCGGCGGGCTTCGGGCGCCGCGGTCAGCAACGCCGTGGCGACTCCCCTGCGCCGCGCTTCCGGCGCCACCGCGAGCCCGAAGACGCCGAGCACGTGGGCATTCTCCGGCAGCGGCGACGCTGGCTTGAGCCTGATGTAGCCGACCAGCGTGCCGCCGATTTCGGCGATCAGATGAGCCTGCGGCGGGCTGTCCGCGAAGAAGAAGACGGGGCCGGCCTGGCGGATGACTGAGGGGAACCCGCTCTGCGGCGACCAGGCGGCATTGTCCAGCCGGGCCAGTTCTGCCTCGTCGGACACCCGGGCCGCCCGGACCTGGATCGGTGTTCCTGGCTGGGACATGCAGTCATCCTGCCGCACCGGCGGCAGAGCCGGGCACGCCAGCCCACCAGGGCGGTCCCCGGCGCGTTTTGTCGGTGGCGGGTGGCACGAGCCTGGCCGCTAACGTCGCCGTGGCTGAGCTGACCCTGATCGGCCGGGTGATCGCGGCCTGGCCCAGCTTCGCGCTGACGGCGTCCTATGAGCTGCTCACCCGGCAGGTACGCGGCAGCGCCATGGGCCATGAGGGTGACACTGGGGTGAAGCGGGCTTCGCGAGGCTCGCGTGGAGCCAGGCCTGCGGCAGCTGCCGGGGACCGCGCGCCGGTTCCCGGATTGACACTCGTGCAGCCCAGCCCTGCTCCGGGGCGGGCCGGGGGCCGGGATCTGCAGCGCGAGGCGTGGCAGTGGGCTCTGGCCAACAGGACCGGTGACGGCTCAGCCCAGCGGCAGAGAGATCGCGTGTCGCTATGGCCGTCATGAGCGGTGGGGAAGGCTGGTCAAGCGCGCCGGCTCCGCAGGTGAGCTGAGCCACGACGCGGAGTTCGCCAAGGAAACAAGCCTGCCCATAACCGCTGGGCAGATCAGCTCCCGATCTCCCTAACAGACAGCGCACGAAGCCCTCAGCTGCGGCCAAATCACGGCGCCCATCTGTGTGGATGGCCCTGGGATCTGGCTGCTGACGGCCATCGCGTGTCGTCACGGACGGTGAGTGGCCGCACGTCGCAACCGTGTCGCGCGGATCGCGCCTAACGCCGACTCGGTACTGCGCATGCACGCGGAGACCCTGCGCAGTGCGCGTGCAGATCGTCTGCTATTGGGCATCGGGCCCGCGCCCAATCCTCGGCGGTCACGGCGAGCCGGATGCTCGTCGCAGTTGCGAAGCTACTCGGCCTCGCCGGCGGCGGGGAACCCGAGTAGCCGCTTTGTGCAGCGGCCGGTTCGGCACGGCTCTCGCTTTACACCCGCAGGCCACTGAACCTGTCGGGAGTCTCCTGGGAGGACAGCGGGCCCCGTACCCGATCACCCAAAGCTTGACCTGGGAATACTCCATCGATTGTGTCCGTTTCCTGTATCGCAAAGTTAACAGCTGGCCTATCATGAGGACATGAGCAGCGACAGTGTGGCAGCGCGGGTTCGCGAGAGGGTACTGGCTTCTCGTAACCGTTTCTGGCGCCCTGAGGAGTTCAGCGACTACTCCCCTAACGCGGTTACCCGCACTCTTGGCAGGCTTGCGCGGAGCGGCGAGCTACGGCGTGTACACCGGGGACTCTACTGGCGCGGGACTCCAACTCCGCTCGGCATGGCTCCTCCTCCAGCTAGCCACCTCGCAAAGGCGCTAGCTCCATCCAAGGGCAGCGGACCTGCCGGTCTCAGTGCTGCGCTGCTGCTGGGCCTGTCTACACAGGTACCTCGTCGCGAGGCGATCGCAGTTCTTGTACGTGCGCCTGAGAGCACGGAGACACTTCGCTTCGTCAGCCGTGCAGCCGCCACCGGACGCAAGAGCGCAGCGCTGAAACCCGCCGAGGTTGCGCTGCTGGAGGTTCTGCGGGACTGGGATGCCCTCGTGGAGTCTCCAGCCGATGAGGCCAAGAGACGGATCGCTGACCTGATGGGATCAGGTGACATTCGTCTGGACAGGGTAGCCAAGGCGTCTTCGACCGAGCCAGCCCCTGTGCGCGAGCGCCTCCGTGGCCTCCTCGGCGACATCGGCAAGCCGGAGCTGGCAGCCAAGATCTCGCCTGCGCGTGGCCGACGTCTGGCGCTGGCGCGCTAGTGGTGGCGAACTTCCGGGATCGCCCAGATTTTGCTGCGTCTATTGATGCGGCCGCCGAGCGTCTCAGGTTCAGCGCGGCCATCGTCGAGAAGGACTACTGGGTAACGCAGGCCCTGCGCATACTGGCCCGTGATTTCCCGGCCGACTTCATCTTCAAGGGTGGGACGAGCCTGTCAAAGGGCTATCGCCTTATCCGGCGCTTTTCCGAGGACGTTGACATTCTGGTCATCCAGCGCGAGACCAAGGGCGCCACCAGCGCCACCCACACGCTGATGAAGCAGATGGCTAGCGCTGTTAAAGACGTGCTCGGCGGCCCTGTAATAGTGGTCTCCTCGGAGACGGGCGTGCATCGAGATGTCAGGGTCCAGTACCCGGCAGCACGCAAGGAGACCGGCGGCCTCCCCGCGGATGTCCGGCTGGAGGCAGGGATACGAGGCGGCCCGCAGCCCTGCGAGCGGCTGCTAGTCGGCTGCCTCCTCGCCGACGCACTGCAACAGGCCGGGGTGAGCACCACCGGCTTCGAGGATCTTCAGCCCTTCAACGTCGAAGTACTTCACCTTGGCCGGACGCTCATGGAGAAGCTCGGCCTCGTGCATTCAAAGCTGGGGGCCGACCCGTCGGACCAGGAAGCGAGCAAGCACGCCCGGCACTACTACGACATCTACATGCTGCTCGGCGACGACCGTGCGCTTGCTGTGCTCCGCGACAGGGCCGAATTCGGCCGGATCTTGGAGAGCATGCGAGAGGTAAACGAGTGGTTCGGCGGGGGCGAGCTGCGGCCTGCAAGTGGATGGGCCACTAGCCCGGCCTTCGATACTGCGAGCCCCGCGTATCGGCGCCTGCGGCGGGCCTACGATTCGGCGATGGCCGAGTTGCATCTCGGCCCGGGTGATCCGCCTTCACTCGACGTGATCTATGCTCGTGTGGCCGAGCTGGCCGAGCTGCTGTAGGGGTGGGCAAGTTCAGCCGCTGAGATTCCGGGGGCTGCGGTTAAGCATGTCGACGAGCACCTAGCGACCAAGGATCGCTAGACTCCGTCAGCAGCACGTCGCTCTTGCCACAGCCACCTGCGCAGAACGCCCAGTTTTGCGCGTGTCATGGATCCTGCTGGTTAATTCTCGGTCATGCGGCGAGGCTGAGTTCGAGGCGTGCCAGGTGGCTGGTTCGCTGCCGGTCTAGCGGGGTGCCGGTCCAGAATGCCTCCAGCCGGAGCAGGTTGAGCGCGCAGGCCATGTAGGTGTGGCCGGGGCGGGTTTTCGGCAGGCCGCGGTAGCGGGCGCGCCGTGCTCCGTGGCTGGCGGCCTGGTGCATGGTGCCCTCGACGTCGGCGCGGCGGGCGTAATCGGCCTGGAACGGGATCGTTTTCTCCGCGGCGCGGGCGGCGGCCTGGGCCTCGGCTAGGTCGCGGGGCAGGATGGTGAGCTGCCGTCGGTTCTTGCCGCTGGTGGTGCACTGGGGGCGGGCCGGGCAGGGGCCGCAGTCGCCGGCGGAGAAGGTGGCCACGGCGGCGGCCGGGCCTCTTTGCGTGCACGGGGTCCAGGATGAGGAGGTCTTGCCCTGCGGGCAGGTGACGGTCGTGGTGTCGTAGCCGGCGGTGAAGCCGGCGCGGGCGTAGCCGTGCCCGGCCCGGGCCTGCGCGGAGGTGCCGGCCAGCAGCGGCCCGGTCAGCGCGATGCCCCAGGTGGTCAGCGCCGCGACCACCACGGCGGCGCTGAGGTAGCCGGAATCGGGGTAGTGCCGTCCCGGGGCCAGGTTCTTCGCGGCGAGGCCGGCGTGGATGGCGCCGGTCATCTGGTTACCGGTCACCGTGGCATCGGTGGTGGCCACGCCGGTGATCAGGTTCGGGAACACCGCCTGCGCGCAGCCCTTGTCATGCCCGCCGCCGGCCGCGCGGCGCCCGCCCGCCCCGGTGCCGTCCACGGCGGGGCCGCAGTCGCAGAGCGGGGCATCGTCGCAGGTCTCGGTGACGTGCAGCTTGCAGCCCAGCCAGAACTCCTCCCGCTTGACGCCCCAGCGGGCGTCGGTGTCATACGGGGAGGCGATCCGGATATGGCCGGGCGGGAGACCATCGCCCTCAGGCTCCTTCTCCCGCCGCCCGATCACCTCCCGCCCGTTCCCGGTGATGGTCCGCGTGTAGTTCTGCACCAGCACCTGGCGCAGCACATCGACCGCGGGCAGCTCGCGCTGCCAGGCCGGCGCGGAGCTGTCGCAGACGGCCTCCAGCAGCGCGTACCCGTCGCGGGCGCAGGCAATGGCCAGCTCATCGCGCTTGGCCTGGGACGCCGGCGGGCGCCAGGAGGTCATCGGGGTGGCGTACCGGCGGGCGAAGTCGCTCACGCAGATCCGCTGGGCCAGCCAGTCCGGGTGCGCCGCGGCCAGCGCCTCCAGCGCGGCCCGCACGCTTTCCCCGGCCAGCTCCAGCCGGTTCAGCGCCGCCACCGCCGCGATCACGTGGGCAGAGTCGGTGCGCTGCTTGCCGCCGGCCTTGACCAGGCCCTGCCGCCAGGCGTTCCAGCAGCGCGTCCAGCACCGCCAGCTCCAGCCCCGCATCCGCCACCCGGGTCCGGAACTCCCCCAGCACCGTATGATCGAACCCCGGGTCATCCACTGGCAGGCCCAGCAGGTACTGCCAGTCGATCCGGGTCCGCACCGCCTCGGCCGCCGCCCGGTCGGTCAGGTTCTCCGCCCGCTGCAGCACCGTCACCAGCGCCAGCCGTGACGGGGACCAGCCGGGCCTGCCCCGCGTCCCGAACGCGGCGGCGAACGCCTCATCATCCAGCCACTGGCCCAGCCGGTCGCGGATCTGCACCGCCAGCGGCCGCGGCCGCCTCCCCCGGTACTTCGCCGCGATCGCCGCCGCGACCTGCGGATCCGGCTCCGGCCAGGCAGCAGGCTGCATGCACATGACATACCCGATTCTGCGGCCGGGACGAGGGGGAAGAAACGACCGCAGGCCAGATCATGGCCAAGATCACAGCCGGAACCGAGCACGCCAACCGGCGTGTCGCGAATTAACCAGCAGGATCCACCCAGGCCCGAAAACAGTGATCGCCCGAGCAGAACCCGGGCGAACATGTACCAAAGGGTCGTGTCCGAGGAGCGAGTCGCCAGTTACATAATTGCCTTCCATCACTGGTGAACTGGTGCTCGGGGGGCAGCGGTGACCAGCCGACCCGACCGTTGGATCAGGTGGACAACGACCGGGTGCGTGGGGCTCCTGGCCCTGATCGCGGGCACGGTGTCATATCTCCATATGCACAGGCTCGTTGCATCGCATGGGCAGCCCGGCTGGGTCGCGGCGCTCACGCCATTGTCGGTGGACGGCATGATTGTGGCAGCGTCAACGACGCTGCTTGCCGAATCGCGGTCTGGCCGAAGGTGTGGGCTTCTGCCATGGGCACTGCTCGTGGCGGGGAGCATAGCGAGCCTGGCCGCCAACGTGGCGGTGGCCGAGCCCACCCTGATCGGGCGCGTGATCGCGGCGTGGCCGTCGTTCGCCCTCACGGCCTCATATGAGTTGCTGACCCGCCAGGTACGCCGCAGCGCAGCGAGCGATGGTGATGGCGATGAGTCGAAGCAGGCGCAAGAGGCCCAGAGCGAGGTCGACCAGGGGCACGGCTCGACTCCGGGTCTCACCGCGCTGCAGTCAGTGCCCCGCCCGGGGCCGGGCGATGGAGCTGTCCCAGGTCGGGCATTGCAGCGCCAGGCGTGGCAATGGGCGCTGGCCAACCGGACAAGTGATGGCGTACTCCCCACCGGCAGTGAGATCGCACGCCAGCATGGCCGACACGAACGCTGGGGCAGACTGGTTAAGAGCGCGGGCCTGGCGGGGGAGTTCGCGGACACCGGTTCAGAAGTGGCGCTCGGCAGAGCGAGTCCTCGACCTGCTGCTTAGGAGTGCGTCTCTGGCCTGCCTTGCTTCTGCTTAGCAGGCACATTGAAATAATCTAATTTTCTGCATGATCCGCGGTCTAGGCTGTGCGGTATGAGCGTGAGCTTGCGGACCATGCCGGATTCTGAGCGGGAGCAGCGCGAGGCCGAGATCGCGGCCAAGTGGGCGGACGCGAGGCCGCACCTGAGCGAGCACGGCCGGCGGATATGGCTGGGCGCCGAGGCGAAGCCGCTGGGCTACGGCGGGATCAAGTTCGTAGCGCAGGCGACCGGCGCGGCGATCAACACCGTCCGCGACGGCCTCGCTGACCTGGGGAAAGACCCGGGAGAACTGCAGGATGAAGACGGTCCCCGCCGGGTCCGCCGGCCGGGCGGCGGACGGAAGAAGGCCGAGGAGAAAGACCCGGGCCTGGCGTCCGCCCTGGAGGACCTGCTCACGAGCGAGGGCGAGGCCGGCGACCCGATGACCCCGGCGCTGCAGTGGACTTCCAGGTCCCTGGTCACGCTGTCGGACGAGCTCGCGGACCAGGGGCATGACGCGTCCCCGACGAAAGTCCGGGGGCTGATGCGCCAGGCAGGATGGCGGCTGCAGCCGGACAATAAGTCGCTTGAGAAGCGGGAGACGCACCAGGACCGCGACCCGCAGTTCCGGTACATCAACGCGCTGGCCTCGATGTTCATCAGCGCCGGGTTGCCGGTCGTCAGCATCGACACCAAGAAGAAGGAACTCGTCGGGAACTTCGCCAACGGCGGCCGGGAATGGGCCCCGGCCGGGCAGGCGCCCGCCGTCTTCGACCATGACTTCCCGTCCTGGGCCGAGGGCAAGGCCATCCCCTACGGCGTCTATGACCTGGCCGGGAACGAGGGATTCGTCAGCGTCGGCACCGACCACGACACGCCCGCGTTCGCCGTCGCCTCCCTGGAATCCTGGTGGGTCACCCTGGGGCGCCTCCGCTACCCCGGCGCCGCGAGGCTGCTGGTCACCGCCGACTCCGGCGGCTCCAACGCCGCCAGGTCCCGCGTGTACAAGAAGCACCTGGCCGCCTTCGCCGAACGGCACGGCCTCGAGGAGGTCACCGTCCTGCACTACCCATCCGGTACCTCAAAATGGAACAAGGCAGAACACAGGCTGTTCTCCTTCATCTCCATCAACTGGCGGGGCAAGCCCCTGACCAGCTACGAGACCGTCCTGGAACTCATCGGCGCGACCACCACCCGCACCGGCCTGACCGTCACCGCCGCCCACGACACCGGCAGCTACCCCACTGGCGAGAGGATCAGCGGCAAGGAGATGCGGCAACTGGAGAAAACCCGCATCACCAGGCACGACTGGCACCCTGAATGGAACTACACCATCCACGGAGCAGACAAGCCAGAAGATTATGTATTTAATCTTGCCCGCTTAGGTCAGGCGGGTGACCAGCCGTGCCAGACTAGTGCCGCGTCAGGCAACGTTTGCCCGGTCGATGATACGGCGGAGCCGTTCGTCGTAGGCGTGGTTGTTGCGCCAGATGATGTAGCGGCGGATCATGCTGGCCTGCTGTTTGTTGGTGGGTGGCGTGGTCGGTGCCGTCGAGCGCGAAGTAGCGCAGCGCGGTGAATTGGGCCTCGATGCGGTTTAACCAGGGGGGCTTATTCATAAGCCTCAATTAATCGCGGCTGGGGATTCACCTGGCCGCCGGGGCTGGGCGGGAATTTTTTCCACATATCCACAGGTCTTGGTGAACACTTCCTGAGAATGGCCCATTCTGATCGGAAAAGCACTACCTTCGCTGAGCAGGCGGCAGCACCCGGCGTAGCCGGGTATCGGGGTATGGTGCCTGACGTGCGGTAATACGGTTTGTGCTCGGGCCATCACCTGCGGTGTCGGGTAGC
>Ga0307373_10001281_pt1 | contig 47143 bp, 45 predicted proteins | sample OX2MG_FD_202534 | JGI IMG/M metagenome (GOLD analysis project Ga0307373, IMG submission 202534) | Soil microbial communities from Risofladan, Vaasa, Finland - OX-2 | ecosystem: Environmental > Terrestrial > Soil > Coastal area > Acid sulfate soil | place: Finland: Risofladan, Vaasa | collected...
TAAAAATGGTAGTGAGAATGGTAGCTTTGTCTAACATGGGTAGTGCGCTCCTTGTTTGCTTGTTTTTGTACAAACAGAAGCGTACTACACTTCTCACTCCTTGTCATCAACTAGCACAAAGCGTATACGTAATATTTTATGTTTCATGATGGTTTTCCCTTTCACATTATCGCGCCGTTGCGTTTCTCTACGCTTACGCCATCGTTATGATGCATGCCGCCACTCGTTCATTAACAGACGGGTTGCCAATCCGAGAATCAATAAACTGAGTACAAAGTAGAAGGGCTGTAACCCGGCTTGAAACCCAAGCATTATCACCTGAGAAACAATCCAACCAGCCAGGATGACACCGGCCACCAGTGAGGCTAGCGCGTCCCATTCGCTTCTTACCATTACTGCCACTGCTGCCACCAGTGCGCTTCCACCCACAAAGACAGCCAGCATCATTCCAGGCACCAGGTAGCTACTGAAAGGTGTATTATGCAACCACTCGGACGGCATCTGAAATGCACCGAGCAGAATGGCTATACCGCCTGAGACTGCTGTGAGACCGACAAACAGATCCAGCGCAAGAAGCGCTGTACGCATTCTCCAGTTGTTTATTGTTGTATGTAATGAACCATGATTGTGTTGCATAGTTCTCACATCCTTTCGCTTATTGACTACATCCTGCTTACTTGTATCCTATAGAGGTTACTTGATAGGCGTTAGCCATGAATTGTTGGAAGAAAGACGGTAGGGTCTTCAACCAGTAGAGGAGACGCACTGCGATAAATTTCTGCATAAGCAGTGCCAAGCATACGCCCATAGTACTGATCTTCGGCTTCATAGAGCGTGAGAAGACGATCATTCTGCGGGCGGAAAATGGACTGGTAGACGGCGAGTGCCTGGCGTTTGCGCTCGTATACCGTACTGACATCAACGGCGAAGGCAAAATCACCCCAGGCTGGTTCCATCTTACAGTGAGGAAAGAAAAGCCGTTCAATGGCCCATGCCTCCTGTTGTGCAAGCAGTTCGCCGCCTGGCACGCGCTCCCATTGTCCGAGCCGCGCCAGAAAAGTGGCGGCACGGACTATGCTCCCCATCACCGCATGATCCGGGTGGACGCAGGCTTCACCGGTACTGTACACCCAGCGCGGACGATGCTCGCGTATCAATTGTGCAACTCTGAGGCGGGTTTCGAGTGTATCGGCCAGAAACCGGTCTTGCAGGCCAAGCGAGAGTCGCTCAACGCCAAGAATGCGGGCGGCCTCATCAGCTTGCCGGGCCCGAATGCCCGGTTCAGCAAACTCAGTAGGCTCACCATTCGTAAGATCAACAATGAGTATGGGTTGCCCCTTATCTGACAACAGGGCTAATGTTCCACCCATTTGAGTCTCTGCATCATCAGGATGAGCAGAGATGACCAATGCATCATAACTCATAGTATCCTCCATGATTGGATGCCGTTGCTTTAAACGGCTTTGTATATATTTCTCTAAAGCATAGAAGATGCGACTTACAAACGTATCACGGAATACAGCTACTGCGTCACAAAACGATTACAATGCTATTTTTCCCATTGAGAAACGCAACCCCTGGCATTTCTGCTACTTTTTGAGATGCAATTGTGATATATATTCGCTGTTCTGCGATAATTTTGTGAGAAAATACTACTATATTTGTGGTAACAATGAATGATGCTACACGCAACATGCTGCGATGGTTTTGTGAGGAGATACTGCTATTCTTGGGCAGCAATGAATGATGCTACACGCAACCCCCGGAGGATATTCTTATGCAAACATATTTGTCGCCAGAGAAGCAATGGTATGAATTGACAGACGAGGTTCTGCTCCAACAATCACAGGCTGGAGAGCAACGGGCATTTGAATGCCTGGTGAATCGCTATAGTCCATTACTTTCGGGTATGATATTTCGCATGTTGCGTGATGAATATCTCACTTCGGATGTATTGCAATACGTTTTTTTTCAGATGTACCGAACGTTACCTGCATTACATACAGGCAAAACGCTGAAAGCCTGGTTAGTTCAGGTGGCACAGCATCGTTGTGTAGACGAATTACGGCGCAAACGGATACTCTTATTTTCAGAAATTACGGTGGTGGATGACGAGGATGAAATCCCAGTTTATCTTTTACTACCAGATCGGGAACCATTGCCAGATGAGGTTGTGATCCAACGAGAGCGAGAGCAGATTATCCATGAAGCAATTGAAAGGTTACCAGTGAAATATCGCCGGATAGTCCGGTTACACTCTATAGGGCAACTGACCTTCCGCGAAATAGGGCAACTACTTGGTATACCTGTGACAACAGCAAAAACAAATTATTACCGTGCGAGACTATTGCTACGTGCATGGTTCGATTCTGAATATTCGGAAGAGGCAACCGAGAAACAAGGAAAGAGAGGAACAAGAATATGTCGATGATCTCACCGGAAGACAGGAAAACATTGCAAGGTCTCTTTGCAGGCCTTGAGAGCGATGTCACGATTACCTACTTTACACAACATGATTCGCCCTTGTTAGTGCCAGGCCAGGAATGCCAGTATTGTAAGGATACGCGAGTGTTGCTGGAGGAAGTCACGGACATTTCTGAAAAACTGCATCTGAACGTGAAGGATTTTGTACGTGATGAGCAGGAGGCACAGCAGCAAGGAATTACCCATATTCCGGCTTTTGTGCTGCAAGGACAAAACAAAGGGCAGGTACGCTTTTTTGGCATTCCGGCAGGGTATGAGTTTGCTACCCTTGTTGAAGACTTGCTGCATGTTTCCAAAGGGGCTACAAGCCTGAGCGATAAAACACGGGATGCGCTCAAAGCAGTCAATCAGGAACTGCATATTCAGGTATTTGTCACCCCTACCTGACCCTACTGTCCAAGAGCAGCCAGTTTGGCTCACCAACTCGCGATTGAAAATGAGCATATTACCGCTGATGTCGTGGAAGTCTCCGAGTTTGTTGACATCGCACAACGCTACCATGTGCAAGGGGTGCCGAAAATAGTCATCAATGACCATGTTGAATTTACAGGGGCTTTACCTGAGCCTCGTTTTGTTCAGCAGGTCTTGCAAGCATTAGAACAACCACCGAAGTCATAGCCAGATATGCACCAGAACCTGGCTGTATGCCGCTTGCGGCATACAGCCAGGTTCTGGTGCTTGTTACTGTTTATCCAATGAATCAATGGCGCGTTGTAAACGCTGCCTGGCTTCTTCCGCGATACGATCCAATTGCTCACTGCCCACAATCCCCAGCATAGCTTTCGGGTCTGCAACCTCGACGCGACTACCTTCTTCGACCGTTCGCACAACGACATTGCATGGCAGGAGAAGCCCGATTTCTGGTTCTAGCTCAAGCGCACGATGCGCCAGATTGGGGTTACAGGCACCCAGGATAATGTAAGGGGCCATCTCCGCTCCCACTTTTTCACGGAGGGTGCGGCGTACATCAATTTCGGTAAGAACACCGAAGCCCTCAGCTTTGAGTGCTTCTTTCACGCGCAAAATGGCTTCTTCATAGGACACAGGTAAAGTTGTCCCAAAACCATAGGTATTGCTCATAATTCCTTATTCCTTCTTTCTCAAACTCAAACTGTTATCTCATAAGTGGATCGCGGTGATATTCACGTACAGCATATATATTGCGACAACAATCACCACACCGGCAAAAATGTAGTTGAGTGTCTTTTTCTGGGCGCTTAAACGTCCGGCAAGGCGTGCGCCTAGCAAACCGCCAAGCACTCCGCCTGCAATGTATTCCAGTGCAATCACCCAGTTCACCAACCCTGATAGGGCATACGTGATCGCCGTTGTTGTGCCAAACATCCCTACGGAAAAAAGGGAAGATCCAATTGCATTTATCAGGGTCATGTCTGTTGCGAACATCAGACCCGGCACGATAAGAAAACCGCCACCAATGCCAAAAAAACCGGATAGAGCGCCCACGAAGAAGCCAACCGGCGTTGTCCTGGCATATTGTGCCATACCAGTGCGCATTGGTTTCTCTATCCGCGCTTTACGTGGTCGCAGCATAGAAATAGCCACGCCGATCATCAGGATAGCAAAGAGAAAGAGCAACTGTTTTCCCGGAAAGATTTTGCCCAACTGAGCTCCAATAACCGCACCTATGACCCCTGGTATGGCGAACGCGATAGCAGGCTTCCAACGAACGTTGCTGGCACGCCAGTGCGGGATCAAGTTGATATAGGCGGTCAGTGCAACCGCCAGCGCCGTTGTGCCAATAACTACGTGGGGATTTTGATACCCCACCAGGTAGAGAAGCAATGGGACTGCCAGAATTGACCCGCCGCCTCCAATTAAGCCCAGTGTAAAACCAACTAGCATGCCAGAAAAGACAGCCAGCACCTGTTGTAAAAGCGTTAAGGATACCATACTCTATTTCCTATTACACCCGGCCAGCGGGAATATTTTGCTGGGGTTTTTTATCGCACGACCAATTACCATTCCCATTGTTCAAACTTCTTGTTTATAGTATAATTGATGAAAAGGCACTATGTCAACATGTCGTCATAACTTGTTATGACAAGATTTGCGTTTGTGATGGCATTGTGAGAAGGAGCAATGAGATGTCTATGCAACAGCACCTGAAGTCTGGCCCAATACCGTTATATCACCAATTAAAACTGGTGCTTCTTGGCGAAATCGAGCGCGGTGAATATAAAGCCGGGGATAGACTCCCTTCGGAGCCTGAATTAATTCGGCACTATGGGATTAGCCGCATAACGGTACGTCAGGCCCTCAATGATTTGGAGGTTGAAGGGCGCATTGTGCGCCGCCATGGGAAAGGGACCTATGTTGCCGAGGCTCCCATCGAGCAAGAGTTGGTGCGGTTAACTGATTTTGTAGAGGATATGCAGCAAGCTGGACTCTTTGCTTCATCACAAGTGGTGAGCTTTATAGAGGAGACGGGCAGCCTTGCGGTTGTCGAGGCTTTAAAATTGCCGGGAGGAAGCGATGTAGTGCGGATAGATCGTTTGCGTCTGGCAGACGGAAAGCCAATTGCGTATGATATTACGCGGCTTTCTTTACGCTTTGGCAAATTGTTAGCAGAGGATGAACTTGCCAACAACACGATTTATCACATCCTGGAGTCCCGTTATGGGATACCTGTAGAGACCGGTACATTTTATATTACATCCAGCAATGCAACGACACAACAAGCCGCATTGCTGGATGTTTCGCCCGGCGAATCTCTGCTAGTCATACAACGTATCACGTATACCACAGGCGAAGTGCCGGTTTATATCCAGGACCGCTACTACCGAACAGACCGTGTTCGTTACCAGGTCAAGCTTCAAAGGCACCATAACACAGCAGGTGATACGAGCGGCTCAACAATCAGTGAGTTTCGCCCCATTTTCGATGAGTAAAGTTGGCACAGGATAGAGTAGAAGGGGGTCTAGACCAACTTCTGGTGAACTTCATTTGATTTTTTCCCAAAGCACCTTTTGCAACTCCTTCTGCTCTTCTGGGGTCAGGTCGAGCTTGAGCAGCAATGCCTGGAAGTGCGCAACCTCATCAGGGAAGATGGCATTACGTAATGCCTTCATCGCGGTTTCGACCGCTGTCTTATGACGCTCTTGCGCCTCCATTGCCAGCTGATCCGAAATTCGACGTTCTTCACGATTTTTTCTGCTAGCTGCTGCCCCGCCTCCCTCCAGGAAGCTGAGGGGGCCTTCCTTGTGAGCTGCTGCACGTTTTGCATCTTGCTGGGTCTCCCAGTCTTCTAAATTTTTAGACATATATACACCTGCCTTTCAGCAATCATGCGGTAACTACTGAATACCGAGGAGTGAGGTATCCGCTAAAAGAAAAGATCGCATCTGTCTGTTATGCTATTTTGCCGTCCTTTAAACTGAACACTCTCCCTCACATAAATAATACTACCAGACCTTGCTCTCAATTGGCTCACAGGGAAATCGCTTTCTATCACAAAGTCGTATCAATGTCACAACACCGAACCGATGCGCTGGTGCTTCATCTTCGTGACCGAGTTGTGAGAGCCTTGCCTTTTTTGCGACAAAATTGTGAGGTGAGGACAGTATGCTTTGTAGGAGGATAAAGAGAGAAATCCTTAGCAAATGATCTCCTGAACTGGATAGTATGCATTTGCGGGAAAGGAGTAAAAGAATGTTTCAACGGATATTAATTCCTCTTGATGGTTCGCGTCGTGCAGAGGAGGCTATTCCAGTTGCTGCACGCATTGCTCGCTCTACAGGTGGAACAATTGTGCTTGCACGAGCGGTCACATCCCTGATTGATGCAACATGGTATCCTGCATACCTGGAAGATAGAAGGGAATATGGTCCTGTTTGGTACCCGGTGAACCCATCAGGAAGACAAGGGCAGGTCATAAATAGCGACGTTGACGGTGCCAAAGAGTACCTGACGACGGTTGCACTTTCACCTGAACTTGCGGGAATTGAGACGATTTTAGAGGTGCTGCCTGGTGATCCAGCGCATACCATCTTATTGATTGCTCGTTCGCAGAATGTGGATCTCATCGTTATGTGTAGCCGTGGAGAAACGGGATTGAAACGCTGGCTATTGGGCAGTGTCGCCCAGAAAGTTGCTCGTCACAGTCCAATACCAGTGTTCATTTTGCGCGAAGGCGCAGAAAAGCTGAGTCGTGTTCAACCCGAAGGGAAACGTGCTGTGCGTATTCTCGTTCCGCTTGACGAATCTCTAGTGGCTGAGGCTGCGCTGTTGCCTGCCGCGCAATTAAGCGCAGCGCTTTCTACACCCATGCATGGCACGCTGCATCTCGCCCGGATTCTCCCGTTACCAGCTATTGAGGATATTGAGGATAAGGGGAGGGAGGAGATTGCAAAGGCTGCAAAAGCTTACGCGCTAAAGGAAGCGACGTCGTATCTGCATACGATAGAGCATCAATTGCAAAAAGGCGATACATTCAATGGCATGCCATCCAATCTGGAGGTAACAACTTCGGTTGTGGTAGACACTGATATAGCGGGCAGGTTGATGAGAATGGCAGAGAGCGGCGAGGATAAAGAAGGTAGCTTTACCGTCGGGCCATGCGATATCATTGCGCTGGCAACTCATGGACGTGGGGGGGTGGGACGTTGGCTGGTGGGAAGCACAACCGAGCGTATACTTGAAAGTACGCAACTTCCGCTCCTTATCATACGCCCACAAAAAGCGCAGGTGAAAAAGGATCATACGTCAGTAGAAGCAGAACAGCTTAGCCATAGAAGTGAGTGACCGGGCCGGGTGGGTCTATTCTGGCATATTGTGAAACACTTGTGAGATGGTTGCGCGTTTTTTTACCTCTTTGTGATGTGCGCATTGTATGCTTTAGAGTGGTGGATGAAAGAAGCCACGAGAAACGATAACAACATTACGAACCTCAATAATTGAGATTCGCGAAGCTGCCAAAGGAGAAAGTTCTATGTCACTGACGAAATGGGATCCGTTCGAGTCCATTGTTCCATTGCGCGACGCGATGAATCGTCTGTTCGAGGAAAGTTTCATTAGCCCAAGGTTTGAGTTATTCACATTTGGGCGTACTTTCCCGCTCGATGTCTATGAGGCCGAGGATCATGTCTCCTATGTCGTCCATGCCTCTTTGCCGGGTCTGAAACCGGAAGAAGTGCAGATCACGGCACTCGGTGATACGATCACCATTAAGACCACAAAGAAAGAGGAGAAAAAGGCAGAGGAGAAGTCCTATGTCCGCCGCGAGCGGTATGAAGGAGAGATGATCCGCACGATAGTGTTGCCCGATGCCATCAAACCAGAGGCCATTGAGGCGACATATGAGCATGGCGTCTTGACGCTGCACATTCCCAAAGCCGAAGAGGTCAAGCCAAAACAAATTGCGGTGAAGATCAAAGAGCCAGTAGGCGTGTAACAGAACGTGGAATGGTGAGAGAAAGAGGGCAAAGTCGCGAGGCAACCGATATTGTTGTCCCGTGGCTCTGCTCTCTTTTTTTGAGAAAGGGGTAAACACGCTGTGATTGAGTTGTGAGAAACCAGCCCTTTTTTGTAACTCTTTTGTAACACCGTGGTTCCACACTGTTTATGGGAGTGAGGAAGCATGTGGAAAGTGGCTATGTTAGCATACAGTGACGATAGTAAGGAGTAAAATCATGAACATCCCATCAAAAGATGAATTCAGGACCCTGATGATGCCGCAGAGCGGCACCTGCATCTCAATCGTTTTGTCTACCCACCGGATGGGTGTGGAAATGCAATCAGATCCCTTGAAACTGAGAAACACTATTCGAACGGTTGAGAAGCGTTTACACGAGAGCGGTCTTCATTCTACACAGGAACTGCTGAAGCCTATTCAAGCGCTGTTAGATGAAAAGGATTTCTGGCAACATGAAGGTGATGGTCTGGTAATTTTCCGCTCGTCACACCTGTTCCGCGTGTATCGTGTGCCAATGAGTGTTACAGACCAGATCATCATTGGGGACCATTTCTATATCAAGCCATTGCTGCCGTTGCTGGTTAATGAGGGGCGCTACTTTGTGCTGGCCCTCTCTCAAAACGATGCTCGTCTGCTTGAGGGGACACATTACAACATTCAGGAAATTGCATTGCCAGAAACGGTACCTCAGAGTTTGCCAGAGGCACTCAAGTATGATGATATTGAAGACAACGATGTGCGGCATTACAGTAGTTCATCGGGAGCGGGTATAGGAAAAGGAGGCCGACGGGCAGCCATCTTCTATGGACAAGGCGTTGGCATTGATGATCTGAAAGATCAGCTTCTACGCTACTTCCAACAGATCAATCATGGGTTACAAGCACTCCTGCGGGACGAAACGGCTCCATTGGTGTTAGCCGGAGTTGAATATCTCATTCCGATCTATCGAGAGGCCAATACCTATCCTCACCTGATGGAACAAGCGATTGCAGGCAATCCTGATAAGCTCAAGGCCGAAACGCTCCACGAGCAGGCCTGGCCTATCGTGCAGCCATTGTTCCTGAAGCCGGAGCGTGAGGCCGCAGACCGCTATAAAGCCACTATGGGAACCGGGTTCGCTTCCAATGCCATTGAAGAGGTCTTGCCGGCCGCTACTTACGGGCGTGTAGAGAGTCTGTTTGTTGCCCTTGACCAGATGCAATGGGGCCGCTTTGATTCCACCACGACTACACTCACGTATCACCAGGAAGCTGAGCCTGGGGACGAGGAACTGCTGAACGTTGCTGCGATACAAACGCTGTTGCATGGTGGCGCGGTCTACGCGGTTGAGCAAGCAGAAATACCAGGTGAGTCGTTGGTAGCGGCTGTGTACCGCTATTAAAGTCGCGTATTGTGGAGCAACATGAAACAGCAGGATTACCAGGCCATTGCCTTTCCGACGATGTTGAACGCGCTCGCTCGGCCGGGAGCATTCCCGTTTGCATTGTCCAGTGATGAGGAGATCGAAGTCGTTCAAACCCATGCATCGGCAGTGTTGCTGGTTGCTGATCGAGTGTATAAGCTGAAAAAGCCGAAAAACTTTGGTTTTTTTGACTATTCTACTCCAGCCTTGCGACGTCATTTCTGCGGTCAAGAGGTACTGGTGAATCGTCGTCTTGCTCCACACATCTACCTGGGTGTCGCTCCCGTGCTGCTTTCCGCCAGTGGCTCGTTTCGTTTCGGTACCACGTATTCGCCGGCGGAGGTAGCGCTGCCCGGTGACAGAGTCGAAGATGGAACGGTTGTGGACTATGCGGTGGTGATGGTGCGTTTGCCTGACGAAGCGATGCTAGCATACCGTGTTCAAACGAGAACGGCAACAGCGGAACTGCTGACGGAGATTGCTCGCTATGTCGCGCAGTTCCACGCCGCGATTCCCACAAGTGAGTACATAGCGGGTTTTGGTACACTGGAGGTCATACGTGGCAACTGGGAGGAAAACTTTGAGCAGATAAGGCCGTTCATTGGTCGCACCATTGATGTTGCCACATATGATCGTATCTCTGGATATATTCACCGCTTTATGGATGAACGGGCGGCCCTCTTCGCGAGCCGCGTGCGCGATGGATACATTCGAGATTGTCATGGGGATTTGCGGTTGCAGCACGTGTATATTCTTGATACGCAAGGTGTTGCCACAACTCAACCCGGCTCAATCGTCATTCTGGATGGAATCGAGTTTAATGAGCGCTTTCGCTACAGCGATGTCAGCAGCGAGGTGGCTTTTCTGGCGATGGAGCTGGACGCAGCCCGTCAACCGGCGCTCTCTCAAGCTTTTGTTGAAAGTTACGTAGCGGCAACGGGGGATACTGTGCTACGAGAGTTATTGCCATTCTACACATGTTATCGCGCCTGTGTGCGGGGAAAGGTTGCTTCGTTTCAACTTGATGAGGCTGAAGTACCGGATGTTCAACGCGAAGAGGCTCGCCAGCAAGCAATGGCCCTGTTCACTTTGGCGGCGAGCTATACCAACCTGCCGACTCGCCCGACACTGCTGCTGATTGGCGGTTTAATGGGAACGGGCAAAAGCACGGTAGCGATGGCGCTGCAACGCGAGTTGGGTTGGGTACTTTTCTCTTCGGATACGGAACGCAAACGCCTTGCCCATCTTAATCCTGCTCAACCGCTGGCCGAGGCATTTGACCAGGGTGTTTACAGCCGTGCATGGTCGGCACGCACCTATGACGCATTGCTGGAAGAGGCGGGCAAAACGCTGGCTGATGGGCGCTCAGTGCTGCTCGATGCCACGTTTTTACGGCGCACTGACCGGCAAGCGGCGGCGCGACTGGCTATGGCATCGGGAGCCAGACTGCTATTCGTTGAGTGTACATGCCCGCGGGACATTATCCTGCAACGCCTGGAGGAGCGCTGGAAAGCACGTATGCAGGGCATCCAAAATAGCGTTACAACTTCTTCTCGCGCCTCAGACGCACGTCCCGATCTGTATGATGCACAAGCCGCTCGCTGGGAGGCCTTTGAGCAGAATGAGGAGCCAGAGAGCAAACATATGATCGTCTCGACGATACAACCTCTCGCGACCTTGCTTGAGCAGGTACGCAGTGCCTTGCATTTGCTGAGTGAAGCTTAGTTTGTCCTTGCTCCTCTCGAAAGGATTGGTATGCAGGCGTAATTTCCAGGTCAAGCTCTTTATTTGCCGTGTCGTTCCTGTGATATCTCCGTGACGCCTGGTATATAGCACGTGAGAGTTTTGTGATTACCGGGTTGTAAGCTTTTCACATACGGATAGTATTCACAATTAATCCGATAAGGAGGTACACGATGGACCGGATAGATTATAAAGAAGAGCTTGAAATCCTGAGCAAGGAGGGTTTCACACAGGAAGAAATTGGGCGGCTGACTTGCTTACGCCAAATGTACCACATGCAGGAGCAGGAAGCGGATCTGCCTCAGATGAATCTTTTGCATCTGCAGTTTATTCGCTGGCTTGTTGAGCATGGTAAGTTATCGGAGGAACTTAGTTAAGCTGTTTCTCTCTATATTGTGCGAGCAATAGAGTGACAGGCACTTTTCGGAGAGAATTAGAGTGGAGCAAGCATAACAGGAGGCACCAATGCGGATACAGGCGATAGTTCAGGGTGTAACTCGTTGTATCGCTCGCGTTGGGCCTCTTTGTTGGATATCGCAGCATGCTGTAAGGGCATTGTGAGAAACCAGGCTTGTGTTGTGATATCTATGTGAGGTCGCCAATGTATGCTGTACCTGGAGGGGAGAGTATTGAAAGGAGTAATACAATGTTTGGAAATATTCTTGTCCCACTCGATGGATCATCTCGTGCAGAGCAGGCTATCCCTGTTGCTGCTCGCCTTGCGCGGGTATCTGGCGGAACTGTCGTATTGTTGCGGGTGGTATATACCCCTGATGATTACATTGCTTACCAGACGCTAGAACCAATAATGATGCAAAAATCTCTCGGAGTCGAGCTTGAAGAGGCCCGAAACTACCTGGACAAACTGACTCATCTGGATGACCTCGCAGGTGTTCATACGAAAACGGATGTTTTTACGGGTGATGCTGCTGCCACTATTCTCTCGACTGTGGACGAGTATCACAGCGACCTGATCGTCATGAGTAGTCATGGCTACACCGGTATGAAACACTGGATCATGGGTAGTATTGCAGAGAAAGTAGCCCAACATGCGCCGGTTCCAGTTCTCGTGCTGCGTGAAGGAAAGCCTCTCTTTGCCGACCATCGCCCGGCTGAAAATGCCTCATTACGCGCACTTGTTCCGCTGGATGGTTCTGCAAGAGCAGAGACGGCAATCGCACCAGCCGCTCACCTCGTCGCCGCATTGTCAGCGCCTGGGAAGGGTACCCTCCATCTTACACAGGTCATTATTATGCCTGGCAGAGAGACAGTGAGCCAGAACGAGCAAGAAGCCCTCTTGCAGCAAGCCAGACAGAATCTGCAATCCTCTGTAGAAGAGATTCGTGACGGACTTATGGCTGATTACGAAGCAGAACTCAAGCTCGCCATTACCTGGTCGGTCACTATTGATGATGATATCGCCGCTGGCATTGTCAGAGTAGCTGAAACCGGTGATGGTGCTGAGGGAGCAAGTGGCCTTGAAGGTTACGATATTATCGCAATGGCTACTCACGGGTATAGCGGGTTGCAGAGGTGGGCATTGGGCAGTACCTCAGAGCGCGTGCTGCATACCACCCGACTCCCGCTTTTGATTGTGCGACCGCCGGATGTAATAATCAGGGAACAGCGGGCATCTGCCCGGCCAACGACGGAAGCGATCAAACAACCAGTCGTATGAGTCATGATGCCCTGTTGAGCAGTCAGGGAGGAAATGTATGTCTTTACCGCATGTTATCGTAATTGGGGCTGGCTCGACTGGAGCAGCAACAGCACATGATCTCGCGTTACGCGGCTTACGAGTCACCGTTATCGAGCGCGGGGAAGTGGCATCGGGTACGACGGGTCGTAATCATTGCATGCTCCACTCCGGTGGTCGCTATTGTGTCACAGATCAGGAATCCGCTATCGAGTGCATCGAAGAAAATATGATCTTGCGCAGGATCATGCCGGACCTGCTGGAGTTGAATGATGGCCTGTTCATTGCGCTTACAGAAGCCGATCTTGCTTTCAAAGAACGGTTTCTCGAGGGGTGTGCGGTGTGTCACATTCCTGCGCGAGACATTCCTGTCAAGCATGCACTTGCGATGGAACCTTTCCTTAATCCCAAAACAATTGCAGCCGTCCAGGTTCCTGATGGCGTCTTCGAGCCATTCCGCTTTTGCCTGGCCTTCCTCGCGACAGCGTGCCAGAACGGTGCCGTTGTCCGCAGGTACACCGAAGTGACCGACATCCTGTGTTCGGGCAAGGATGTCATGGGAGTGAAAGTCAAGGATTATCGCACAGGCAAGACCGAAACGCTGGGTGCGGACATGATTATCAATGCGGCAGGCCCCTGGGCGACTGAAATTGCCGCCATGGCGGGCGTCTCGGTTCCCGAAGTGCCAACGGCAGGCGTTATGGTAACGCTCGACTGTCGGCTCAATAATATGGTCTTGAACCGTCTCAACAAGCCGTCTGACGGCGATATTGTCGTGCCGCAGCGTGCAACCTCGACAATTGGCACCACTTCGTGGAAGGTTGAAGACCCCGACTTGATCGCGATCCCAGCCGAGCATGTCGCCCGCATGATTACCCAGGGTGAGCAACTTCTGCCGGCAGTAAGGAAAATACCCATGCGTGCAAAAATGGCCGTTGCACGCCCTCTGATTGCCAGAGAAAGCACGGACGAACGGGAAGTGAGCCGTACTTTCGAATGCTTCGACCACGCATTTGATGGCGTGAATGGCTTTGTCACTATCGCCGGTGGTAAGACCACGACCTCGCGGGCGATGGCAGAGCGCGTTAGCGATATGGTCTGTCACAAGCTTGGCATTGCAGCCGAGTGCCGCACACGCGAAGTGCCGCTGGCATCATATCGTTTGTTTTATCAGAGAGGCCAATCATGACAATGCTTGAAGTTTCACTGCAAATTTTTCGCTATAAGGAAGGTGAGTCGCCTCATTACGATACATTTGTCGTACAGGTGGCAGACAGCGCATTCGTGATAGATGCAATTGATGCCGTGTGGGCGACGCATGATCGTAGCCTCACTTTCCGTCGTGCCTGCCATCATTCCTCTTGCGGTTCATGTGCCTTGCGCATCAATGGTGTCGAAAAACTTCCCTGCGTCACACGCCTGACCGACGTGTGGGACGGACACAATCCGTTACGTCTCGACCCGTTGCGCAACTTTCCGATTGTCAGCGACCTGGTTGTGGATGTGAGCGGTTTTTTCCAGCGCATGTCGGCGGCGACAATGACAATCACACGTGATGCAGAGCCGTTTCTCCCTGTCAGTGTTGACAATCTTGATGATCGGATACAACCTGCAGTGGTAGAACTCCCGGATAACCTGTCACGCTTCAATCGCTTTGAGAACTGTATTGAGTGCGGCATCTGTATGAGCGCCTGCCCGACAATGGCAGCCGACGACAAGTTCTGGGGGCCTGCTGGCCTGGCCGCTATTGCTCGGGCTTGTCAGAAAACCGATGACCCACAGGAAAAGGCGCACTTGCTGGCACTGGCGGATGGTGAACACGGCGTGTGGCGCTGTCACAGCGCCTTTGAATGTCTGGAAGCCTGCCCACAAGCCGTTGATCCAGCCGGCAAGATTATGGAGCTGCGCCGCGAACTCACAGCACAGCGCTTCAAGAAGAAAAGGAGAGGCTAACGATGGCGACGCTCAAACATTCCAAAGTAATCAGTGCGGGCCGCTGGTTCGACGTGCGAAAGCGCAAAATGGGCATGTGGGCATATGCCCTTAATCGTATCACCGGCATCGGCCTGGTGGTATACCTGTATCTTCACCTGGCGATTTTGAGCCTCCTGTCGCACGGGTCAGGTTCGTGGGATGCTTTCGTATCACTGGCACGTTCGCCCTACTTTCTGGCGCTCGATGTCATATTGATCGCAGGCGCTCTTATTCATGGTCTGAATGGCCTGCGTGTGGCGCTGACAGGCTTCGACGTAGGGATAAAGGCGCAAAAAGCGCTCTTCGTTGTCTTGATGCTGGTGGCGATTGTTGCGCTAGGAACGGCTACATTCATGATTTTTGGAGGGTAAGAGATGGAAAATCCATTCGCGCAGGAGCCTAAAGCCAGTTCAGGTTGGCTCTGGCAGGTCATTACTGGTGTGGGCTTAGTGCTATTACTTAGCCTCCATATCATCGCGCAGCACTTCATCGCCAAAGGAGGGCTGCGTGATTTCGCAGATGTGGTGGCGTACATGCGCAACCCTATCTTCCTTGTACTTGAAGTGCTGTTTCTGATCTTTGTAGCAGCCCATGCAATGCTGGGCGTGCGTGCGATTCTGCTGGATTTCGGGCTTTCTGCTCGCGCCGAAAAGTGGTTGAGCCAGGTACTCACCGTGATAGGAGTGCTAACAGTCGGCTATGGCCTGTGGATAACATGGATCATCATCCGTTAAAACATTGAAACGCGGCCTTCCAGGTTGCCGGGCGCGAAGAAGTCCACGAATTTCACGGCTCGTTACTTTGCTGAATGTCTAGCATAATCAGCGCAACAACCTCATCCACAGCATGTTGCACAGGGAGGGAAAGAGCGGCCCCGGTCGTGAAGTGTTCTCCCGCGATACCGTAGATAGTCATTGATGGCGGCAACTGATCTAAAACACGCGCAAGTTCCACATTCTGCGCAATACCAAAGGCATGAGTTGAGTAAAAGGCACAACTCTCAGGTATGGGTTGTGCAAGTGCATCAAAGCGATAGATAGTACCCGGCTTTGCCCTTGAAGAAACCGCGTCAATGATAATCACTTTTTCGGCTGTGGCCCAACTTTCCAGCAACATATCGCAACCGCTATCCGCTTCCATAAAAGTGACCTGTGCAACCTTCTTTGCTTTGAGCAATCGAATAACAGCCAGCCCGACTGCATCATCACCGCGAAATTCGTTGCCAACACCGATAATGAGCAGTGACGAAGGTGATGGTTCTGGCACTGTGTCCTGCTCCTTATTGTTCGTGATCAATGTGTAGTTTCAGGTAGTGCGTGGCGCAAGAGATGCAGGGGTCGTAGTTGCGAATGGCCTGTTCACATTGCCAGGTCAGTTGCTCTTCCGGCAAGCTTATGAATTGCTCGACGTAGTTGCGCAGGTCGCTTTCGATGGTTTTCTGATTCTGCGAGGTGGGTGGAATAATCCTGGCATCGTGAATCAGCTTGTCGTCACCGATACGATAGCGATGGTAGAGTATGCCGCGTGGAGCCTCTGTACAGGCATAGCCCATACCCGCACGTGAATGCGTCTCTACCGAGGCATATTCCGGTTGTTCATATTGCTCGATAATGCGCAACGCCTCATCGAAGGCATAGAGTATCTCTACGCTGCGTACAATGATGCTCTGGAACGGATTGCGGCAGACAGGCCCAAGTCCAGCAGACTGCGCGGCTTCTTTTGCCAGGGGAGAAAGTTGCTTGAAGTTCAAGTTGTAGCGAGCGAGAGGCCCCACAAAATAAGACCCGCGTTCTTTAAGCGTGGAGTGTAACGCGCTGGAATAGGCGACATGCTCTTCAATGAAATGATCATCGTACTGCGTGACGGGAATATCCAGTCCTTTGTTGGAAACCAGGCGACCCTCGTTAAAGGGATATTCCTCCGGGTGCTGCAAAGCCACGAATTCATAATCTCGCTCAAATGCTGGAAACGGCAACTGCGCGACCCAGCGCACCGTTTCCAACGCGGCTTCACGTCCCCACTTGAGTTGCTCGGCAAGCGGCAAAAATGCTTGCTTCGTCGGGACTGAATAGAAGCCACCGACACGCACATTGATCGGATGTACCTCTCGCCCTCCCAGGAAGGCAACGATAGCGTTCCCCGCCTTTTTCATCTGGAGACCGCGCTTGACGATATCAGGGTAATCCTGCGCCATGCGTATAGCATCGGGATAGCCCAGAAAGTCGGGGGCGTGGAGCATATAGACATGCAACGTGTGGCTTTCGATCCATTCGCCGCAGTAGAGCAGTCTGCGCAGGGCGCGAAGTTGCCCGTCAACCACCATGCCAAAGGCGTTTTCCATCGCGTGTACCGCGCTCATTTGATAGGCGACAGGACAGATTCCGCAGATACGAGCAGCGATATCTGGAGCCTCGCTGAACTTACGCCCGCGCATAAATGCCTCAAAGAAACGCGGTGGCTCGATGATTTTCAGCTTGACATCCACAACTTTGTCACCGCGCATTTTCACGTAGAGCGCACCCTCACCCTCTACACGGGCAAGATAGTCTACTTTGATGGTTTTATTCTTCATACGCTTCACTCTCCTTACGAAATGGTTCAGCATAGGCGTTGAACCCGCGGAATACCCGCATGATATCCGGCCTGGATACGGCAAGTTGCTGCCAGCGATCGCTTAATGAAACGGTATTGGGTGTTTCCTTGGGGCCAAAACAGCCATAGCAGCCACGTGAGTAGGCGGGGCAGATAGCGCCGCAGCCGGCATGCGTTACCGGGCCAAGACAAGGGATATGCTGCGTGACCATCACGCAGGGGGTGCCACGCAACTTGCATTCCATACAGACGCTGTGGGGCGAAACATTTGGCTTACGCTCATGCAGGTAGGCACTGATGACTTCGAGAAGTTGGTGCTTGTTGATTGGGCAACCATGCAGTTCAAAGTCAACAAAGATATGGTCAGAGATCGGCGTTGACTTATTGAGTACCTCGATATATTTTGGTGTCGCGTAGACGATAGCGATAAATTCTTTCACATCTTTAAAGTTGCGCAGTGCCTGGATGCCGCCCGCAGTGGCGCACGCGCCGATAGTCACCACGAATTTTGAAATACGGCGGATGTGATGAATGCGCTCGGCATCGTGCGGCGTCGTAATAGACCCTTCGACAAGCGACAGGTCATATGGCCCTCGCGCCACTGCCCGCGATGCTTCGGGAAAGTTTGCAATCTCAATTTCGCTTGCCACTGCCAGCAATTCATCTTCGCAATCCAGCAAACTCAACTGGCAGCCATCACAGGATGCGAATTTCCAGACAGCTAATGTTGGTTTGTGTTTCGTTTCCATTGCAAACTCCCCTTTAGATTTCTGCCTTGAGCAGCATTTGCTGCACATGGCTGTACTGGAACACCGGGCCATCTTTGCAAACAAAATGCGGCCCGTACTGGCAATGCCCGCACATACCCACCGCACATTTCATGTTGCGCTCCATCGAGACATAGATATGTTCAGCCGCGACGCCGCGCTTCTCCAATTCCGCAGCCGTGAAACGCATCATAATTTCAGGGCCACAGACAAAAGCCACGGTATTCAAAGGGTCAAACGGCGAGCGGGAAATGAGCCGTGTCACCACGCCTACGCTGCCGCGCCATGTTCCCGTGGCGCGGTCTACGGTGACATGCACATCAAGATCGAAGTGCGCACGCCAGTGTGCAAGTTCACGGCGATAGAGTATATCCGAGGGTGTTCTCGCGCCATACAGCAGTACCACCTTGCCATATTGTTCTCGTTGGGCGGTTATACGATACATGACAGATCGCAGCGGAGCCAGACCAATGCCGCCGGCGACAATCACGACATCCTTTCCCACAGCTTGTTCAATGGGCCAGTGAGTGCCAAAGGGTCCGCGCACGCCTATGACATCACCTACCTGGAGTTCTCGCATCGCCTTTGACACGGTACCGACGGCGCGAGTTGTATGCACAAGTGGGTTGCGCATGGCCGGGTCGCCGCTAATGGATATCGGTATCTCGCCAACGCCGAACACATAGAGCATATTGAATTGCCCGGTCGCAAATGGTGGAATGTCGCCGACCTCCTCTGGTGCCAGTTCAAGCGTGAAGGTGTCCGGTATTTCGTGTCGCAATCGTTGCACACGGTACAATTTTGGCACCATTGGATCGCTGAGTGTACTGGTGGTCTGGTTCATCGGCTACGTCCTCCCGCACGCACGTCATACATATCGAGGAGTTGTAAGCGTGTTGCCTGGAGTCGCTCCAACATGATGTGTGATACCCGTTTGACCAGTTCATAACCCAGATCGTGATCCGCTTCACCTTTCGCACGCAGACATTTGCCATCCAATGCAATTGCGCGTGTTTGCTGCACAACACGCGCACTGAAATGCCAGCGATACGGGGCAAACAACCACGACCATCCCAGTACTTCACCTGATTCAATGGTTTCGATGGTAATCGGACCGTGCTGTGCCGCCATTGTTTCAAGCGCGACTTTGCCCTGGCGCAGAATATAAAATTGGGTGGCCTCTTCACCTTCACGAAAGATGTAGCTCCCGGCATCAAAACGAACATTCGAAGCACAGCCGGTGATTATCTGCATGTAACGTGGCTCCAGCCCATTGAAAAAAGGGTGTTCCGCCAGGATTGCTTCAAGTGTCTGCATAACTACCTCTCTTTGTTTGCCGGGCTTTCGCTCTCGCGAATGGCAAATACTTCTTCCGTAATATCAATACCCACCGGACACCAGGTAATGCAGCGCCCGCAGCCTACACAACCCGATGTACCAAACTGATCAATCCAGCTTGACAGTTTATGCGTCATCCACTGGCGATAGCGTGATGTTGACGAGGAGCGAATGCTGCCGCCGGAGATGTAGGAAAAATCCATCGTGAAGCATGAGTCCCACCTGCGCCAACGTTCAGCACGCTCGCCAGTAAGATCGGTGGTGTCTTCCACCGTCGTACAGAAGCAGGTGGGACAGACCATCGTGCAGTTCCCACAGGTCAGGCAGCGCGAAGCGACTTCCTGCCAGCGCGGATGGTCAAGATTGCGACTGAGCAATTCTTTGATGCCGATCGTGTTCATACTGCGACCCATGTGTGCAGCCGTATCCGCGACAATGCGTTCGCTGATCTGTATTTCTTCTTCACTGGCCGTTCTATGCGCAACGTCGCTGAGGATGTCCGCGCCTAATGCTGTGCCAACCTCAATAATGAAGAAATGACGTTTTGCATCCAGTACCTCGGTTAGAGCTAGATCAAAGCCAGCGGTTGCTTTTGGCCCGGTCTGCATCGAAACACAGAAACAGGTACCTCCTGCCTGCCCACAGTTGACGGCGATAAGACAGACCTGCTCACGTCGTGCCTGGTAGCCAGGGTCTTGATAGGAAGCGTGCATAAAGACGGCATCTTGAATAGCGATAGCATGGAGTTCGCATGAGCGAACGCCGATAAACGCAAGTTTGGGTGTTTCTGGCTGCTCAGGCGTTATTTGAAAGCCCTGCTCCGTGCGATTGGCGGACCATAAACGCAGCATGGGAGGATGAAGGAATTTCTTCCACGAATGCGGGCCGACCGCGTAGCCAAACAATGCTTTATCAGCACGTTTCTTGAGGCGATAGCTGCCCCCCTCCTGCTCATCGGTATAGCCCACGGGTAAATCATCAACAGAGGAAAGCCTGTCGTACACAATGGCGCTTTCCCGCACTGTTGGCCCCACAACTTGAAAACCATGACGGTCCAGACTCACAAATAATTGTTGGAAATCGTCACGTGTTACAACCACACGGTCGTTTACAGGAGGTTGTTGCATGTCTTTACTCCTCCGTCTAAATATTTACAAAACCGTTTTCTATTAGCTTGTTGCTAAATATATATGAATAGTATCACAATTTAGCCACAACGATGTTGGGATATATCTCAAAATCTTCATGAGGTGTCAGTGTTATCTGTACTATCAGGTAGAATAGGACACCCGGAAGGGACTGTACCGGTCACATAAGAAGAACCTCGCTTCATGGAGGAGGACGGACCTTTCAACAGTAGGTTTTTTGCTGCGCCTGGTTCCCCGCCCTGTCATTCTGAGCGGAGCGAAGAATGACAGGGCGGGGAACCAGGCGCAGCAAAAAACCTACTGTTGAAAGGGAGGACGGACGCCCTCCTCCACCACGAATCGGGTATGCTCCTTATTTGAACAGTATTATCCCTTCCGGGTGTCCTGGCTGAATAAACTCACGCCTTGTTTCACGAGAAAACGATAGGACTGAGTGCTGTTTCTTCTGCTTCTACGATACGATAGACATGGGTAAGGTGGGCTACTTTGCCGAGCATGGCACCTGCACCACAGTAACGTTTTTCGGAAAGCTCAATCGCACGCTCTACCGCTTCTGGTTGAATATGATGGCCTGTGACGACATGCTCAACGGTAATGTCTACAAACACCATCGGGTTTTCTTCAGCACGCACACCTTGAACATGTACCTCATAGCCTGTTACCTGCTGGCGCTTTTTGCGGAGGATTGAAATGATATCCATTCCGGTGCAGCCTGCCAGGCCAACTAAGAGCATTTCCATTGGGCGAAAGCCCGCATTTTGTCCCCCCGCGTGTTCGGCTGCGTCGAGTATGACGCTATGGCCGGAATCCGCTGTCGCGGTGAAACGCATATCCGTTTCCAATTTTGCTTGAGCTATCATAACCTCAGGCATAACAGTATCCTTCTTTCTTCTTTTTGCATAATACGAGCATCAACATGGACGCTACCGGCGAATTTATGCACCGGGATGGTTATACCAGCCCTTGCGGTACGATATGCCAGTAAGCCCTGTTGAAGAGTTGTTTCTCCATATGATAATACAAGCTTGGGCGTGGTGGACGTGGCGGATGCTCATAATTGAACACCAACTGGGTGGCTTTGTTGTGCCCGGTTTCTAAGAAGCACATTACTTCTCCATCGTAGATTCCATCCTCACCTTTGAGTTCTTCGCCACGAATCGCCGCGACCAAACGTGTCGCGAGTACTTTGGCTTCAAAGTGAGCGGCAGAGCCACTCTTGGAAACCGGCAAGTCCGTTGCGTCACCGATGGCATAGATGTGTTCGTGTCCCTTGACCTCCAGCGTGTTGCGGTCTGTCGGAATCCACCCCTGCTCATCACCCAACCCGGACTCCTCAATGAGTTTTGCACCGCGATGTGGGGGTATCAGCACGAGAATGTCATACGAAATGTCTTCCCCTTCCATAGAAGAGATGACCTTTCGTTCCGTGTCAACCGCTTCAGCATTAAAAAAGGTAGTGTACCCAATGTTGCGTTCTTCCAACATGGGCGTGACCATTTCTGCAACGCTTTCAATCGTAAAGACACGCGGTAAAGGAAAGAGGTATTGAATCTCTGAGCGTTGTCGTAGTCCGCGTTTGTTCAGCCATTCCTCAAGCAAAAAGGTGAATTCCAGCGGAGCGGGTGGACAACGATAGGGGATACCCCCCACTGCGACAACGATACGTCCCCCGTCAAACTCTTGCAGTGCCTGTCGTAATTGCAGTGTTCCTTCAGTGCTATAGAAGTGATTCCACTTACCATTGCCTTCGCCTTCACCCAAGCCACTAAGATCCTCTGGGGCGATTCGCGCTCCCGTTGCCAAAACCAGGTAATCGTAAGGATAGGTCACTTCGTGCGCTTCAGCGGAGCCAGCACTGGTATCCTGGCCCGCACTGTGCTGAACGAGTAACGAACGATTCTTCGTATCAATGGTTTTGATGTTACCTACAACGAGATGAACATGCTTATTGAGCAGGCTACGCTCCGGGCGCACCATATGCTCACTGTCGGCGTCCTGATGGTTAAACGGCATGTATAACCAGGTGGGCATATAGACATGGTTGCCTGTTTTCTCGATTAAGGTAATCTCGGCTTCATCGGAATGCAATGTTCGTGCCAGGATATTAGCGACGATCGTGCCACCGACGCCGCCGCCAACGATCAGGATACGCTGTTTCATAACATAACCCTTTTCTAATGGAGCTTACGCACGATAAAGCGCGTATAGTTCTGCTCTGTGGCGGTGCCTATCATTTCATGCTTGGCCTTGCCTACCCACGCGGGAATATCACGCAGAGAGCCTGAATCACTGGAGAGGACGGCGAGAACGCCGTTAACCGGTAGTGATTTTATGCCGCGAATCAATTCCATGAGCGGCCCCGGGCAGAAACTGCCGCGTGCATCTATCTCTTTATCAACGGGTATAGTGGAAAGTTCTGACATGGGTTTCTATCCTTTCATTCAGGAGGGAAAAGGGAAAACCTTCGACCTCTTCCCTCTACTTGTGTACTCTTTTTTTGTTAGATGAAAAGCGTTGTGCCGTCTTTGGCACGCTCGACAAATGTTGCCACGCCGGTCACGTCATCAACGATGGGTTCTAGGTCTTCAAGCTTCATGTCAAACAATTCCATCGTCATGCTACAGGCGTAGATTTTGACCTCGCCAATCTCTCTGGCTCCCTGGAAGTTCTCCATCCAGGTAGGAACCTTTTTCTTCATCATCTGTTCCATCATGATGGAAGCGTACTCCTCAAAATCTTTGCTGACCTTCCTATTGGTCAGGTAATTGCCCTTGCGGAATGCTTCGAGGCCCCAGGTCGTGAGAAATACCTCGACCTCCATACCCATAGCTGCTGCCCCTGTGGTCAGGATGGAGGCGGCCATAAGTTTATCAACTGTGCCAGAAAAAACTATGATAGACATTCGTTCTTGCATTGCTTTGCTCCTTGTTATGCTTTGCTTTGTGTTATTATACCTATCTTTCCAAGAGAAAGATGAGAAGATACTTCTTCTTTCATGAAGTGTAGGCTGAAGATGTCACAAAGCTGTCACTTTTTGCCGCATCGGTATTGCAAAAGCATCACAAAATAGTAGGGAGGTATTGTGAGAAGCTTGTGAGTGAAAGTTAGCTTCCTGTGTTTGCTTTGTGACCGGAGATATCTATGCTTGTAATAGGAAAAATAGTCCCTATATGAAAGCAATGCCTGTCCGGCAAAGCTTGAGAAGAAAGAGAGAAAGGATATGTTTGAGCGCATTTTGGTTCCACTTGATGGATCAGAGCGTGCGGAACAGGCTATCCCTGTAGCTGCACGTATTGCAAAAGCTACCGGGGGCTCAATTGTTTTGCTTCAGGTTGTGGAGCAGGTAACAGCGTATGATATGTATTCTGTAAGGTCAGCTATTATATCTCAACAGGATATAGAGGCTGCTAGTGAGAAAGCAACTGACTATCTCACATCAATCACGCAAACAGATGAGCTGGAAGGGATAGGCATACAGGTTGAGGTGCTGACAGGTGTTGCGGCTCCAACAATCTGTGAATTTGCGCAGTCGACCGAAGCTGATATAATAGTGATGTGTAGTCATGGCTATACCGGGTTCAAGCGGTGGTTTCTGGGCAGTGTGGCCGATGTTGTCTCACGCTCAGCAACCGTCCCGGTGCTGATTCTCCGCGAAGGTGGGCTTATTCCGACGGACATGTTCCAGAATGGAAACTCTCTACGCGCTCTGGTGATGGTAGATGGTTCCCCACTGTCCGAAGCAGTCATTGAACCTGCGGCACACCTCGTAGCCGCGTTGGCCGCACCAGCGCAGGGAGCATTGCATTTCTCACGTATCGTAGATTTTCCAGCTTCCTATGGAGAGGGAAAAAGTCAGGTCAATTTCAGTATGGAGTTCGTTGGTCAGGAAGAGGAAGCGGCCAAAGCCTACCTCACCTCGCTTATGGAGCAGCTGAAAAAGGGAAGTGTCGCGCATCTCAATCTTGCGATAACCGCAGCGGTTTCCGCCAGCAGTGATGTCGCACATACCATTGTTGAAGAGAGTGAAAGTCCTGAGGGTGGGTATGCACTGCTCGCTCTGTCTACGCATGGACGAAGTGGGTGGAAACGCCTGGTGATAGGGAGCATCACACAGCGTGTGTTGCATAGCACAAAGCTGCCGCTTCTCATCGTGCGTCCACGGCAGGGCGTAGCAAAAAAAGAAGAAAACCAGACTCCAGCAGGTACCGGTGAAAAAGCGCCGGGTGACGGGCAGGGCCGGGTTGGTTTACTCTAACCATACAGAGAGCATGGGTAGAACACTACTCTTGTTCATGTTGCACCGAAAGATACGCGAGTAGTTCTAAAAAAGTCGCGAGTAGTTCTAAAAAAGTAAGGCAAATGCAAAATGCTTGATACACACCGCAAACTCAAACCAGCCTCTTCTGTAGAAGCAGAAGAACCAGGCACAGATGTTGTTGCAGATACCAGGGTACCCTGGTATTTGCAATTGTGGCACATAGCGAAACACTATCCCATTCCTTTTGTGTCTATCGCACTGCTGGTGGTGAGCCTGGTGTTATGGCTTGTCAGGTATGGAACTCTTGCCAACTGGATGCTGCTGGCGGTCGTGTTGCTGGGAGGAATACCGTTGCTGTGGGAGACGGGCAAGCAAATTTTCCATAAAGTGTTCAGCGTTGACGTAATCGCCATCATTGCCATCGGGGGATCACTCTTGCTGGGACAATACCTGGCCGGTGCGCTTATCGTACTGATGCTTTCAGGAGGCGAGGCATTGGAAGCGTATGCTTTGCGGCGTGCCAGCTCCTCCTTGTCGGCGCTGGCTGAACGCGCCCCACGTAGCGCCCATATCTGGAAAGGCGATGAACTCGTCAGTATCCCGGCTGAGCAGGTCGAGGTCGGGATGGTGATTGTGGTCAAGCCGGGTGAATTAATTCCTGTTGATGGTGTCGTGACCTCTGGCTCTTCCAGCCTGAGCGAGGCGGACCTGACAGGCGAACCCGTGCCAGTGCGTAAAACGCCGGGTATGCTTGTCCTTTCGGGCAGCGTGAACCTGGATGGAGTGCTGGAGGTTCGCGCCAGCAAGCGCAGTGCAGAGAGCAAATATGCGCAGATCGTGCGTCTGGTCGAGGAAGCGCAAGCACAGAAGGCACCTATCCACCGCCTGGCTGATCGCTACAGTATTGGTTTTACGATCGCAGCAGTGTCTCTTGCTGGCCTGGCGTGGGCGTTATCAGGGGATAGTGTGTATGCGTTAGCAGTGATGGTTGTCGCCACTCCTTGCCCGTTGATCCTTGCTACGCCGATTGCTATTATGTCCGGTATTGATCTCGCGGCACGCAGCGGCATCATTGCCAAGAGCGGCGGGGCCATAGAACAGTTGGGAGAAGTGGACATTGCCGTCTTTGACAAGACGGGTACGCTTACGCTGGGTATGCCTGAAGTAACAGCTATCGTTCTTGCTGAGCAAGCAGGGCAAGGTGAAGCAGCGAGGCACAAGGAGGACAACCTTGTGCCTCACTTTTCTACGGCGTATGACGAGAACACGCTGCTACGCTTCGCCGCTTCGGTTGAGCAGCTTTCAACCCACATTCTGGCGCGTGCAGTGGTAGAAGCGGCGCAGAAGCGGGAGTTACCGCTCAGCGTAGTGGATGACTTCGAGGAACTCTTTGGTAAGGGCGTGCGCGGGCGCATGCCAGTGGTCATTGAAGACCAGCAGAGCGCAAGCAAGGGAGTAGAGGTAGCGGTGGGCAACCGCACCTTTATGCAACATCTTGATATAGCTGTACCGGAGCTATTGCTCTCTGAACGCGAACGGCGCGTCGAAATGGGACAAATCTGTAGCTTTATCGCAGTGGAGAAGCAGGTTGTGGGTATTCTGGTCCTCGAAGATGTTCCACGTGCGGAACTTTCACGCCTCTCAACCGATTTAAAAGCAGCAGGCATCAAAGAAACCATCATGCTGACGGGTGATGGCGAAGTGGTGGCTCAGCAAATAGGTGTGATTGCGCAGGTGGACCGGGTGATTTCGCGTTGTCTCCCGGAGGACAAAGTACGTATTGTTAAGGAACTGGTGCAACAGGGACATCGCGTGTTGATGGTGGGTGATGGCATTAACGATGCTCCGGCGCTGGCAACGGCAACAGTTGGGATGGCACTTGGCACCCAGGGGTTAACCGCCGCCGCCAGCGCCGCCGATACCGTGCTACTCTCGACAGATATCCTGCGCGTGGTGCGAGCAGTGCGTCTGGGTCGCCATGTCATGCGAGTGGCTTTACAGGGTATCTGGATTGGTATGGGCCTGAGCGTCATCGCTATGATATTTGCCGCATTCGGCTTCATTAGCCCGGCAGCGGGGGCTCTTTTACAGGAAGTCATTGATGTTATCGTCATCCTGAATGCATTGCGAGCAGGCAGGATCACTTTCTAAAAAGAAGTGAGTGTTTACAAGGCTTTTTTCAGTCGCCAGAAACTCAGGACTACCAGAGGGAAGGTCAGTAAGTAAAAGAGCAGCAAGTAGTTGAGGAGATCGACCTTAAAGAAGTAATAGAGAGCGATGGCCGCGTAGAGCAACATACGGCTCGGTCGGATAAGGCCTTTAGAAGAGACGTGTTGCATACGATGTAGTACCAGAAACGTCACCAGTGCCGTGTAGATATAGACAAAGAGGATCGCCAGGACAGGATGAATAAGCCCAGCCCATGCCAGGCCAGCAACGCTGAACGTAACTACAACCTGGTCACAGAACATATCAGTGAATGCGCCGGTTGCCGTATTCGTTTTTGTCAATCGCGCTTCGACGCCATCCAAACCGTCGCAAAGAATTGAAGCAATCAGCAACCAGAAAGCGATACCAAACTGAAAAGGGGCCAGCAGAAAAAAGCCCAGGCCAAAAACCACGGAAGCAAAAGAAAGCATATTGGCACTTATGCCAAGACGTGAAAGTACGAACGCAACGGGACTGAGAAATCGTTGCCGGAGTTGTTGCCAGGGGCCAAGTACGATTACTTCATCGTCGCTATAAATGCTGCCAGCAGGAAGCGACAGTTTGTGCTGTTCCTGCGATGAGCTATGTTCCACATTTTGTTTTTCATCTTCACATTCCTGTATAATCATGGCAGTTCCTCTTTTCTGCTTCATGTATGAAAGTGACGCTGCCCTGTTTCTGACATACGCCGGTAGAGTTTTGTCAGGTTTGCATCCTGTTCTACTTTTGCAAGCTTGTGATAGAGCAGCGCTCCTTCCTGTGCATTACTTTCATTTTACCTGATAGTGTTCAATGCCTGTTAAACGCCGTGATCATCCTTCTTTCATGCAGAACGGCCAGACCTGAGACATGGCCCTTTCGCGTCGTATCAACGGCGTCAGACTCTGATCTTATTCGCCCATTTCTCAGCATAGTCGCCAATAAACGGGAGCTTATAGTATCTGCCTCGATGTGCCGCAACCATCAACACGATCCACCCGATGAAGCTGACGATCCCCAGGGCAGCGTTAATCCCAAACAACCCGTAAGGGAAGAGACTGAACACAGACTCCAGGATGCTTATGGAGCCGAAGAAGAGGATGGACTGCATGGCGTGGAAGCGTACAAAGCGATTGTCTCTTTCCAGGAGCAAGAAAACCAGTCCACCTATCCAGCCAAAGAGGTAGCTCAGTAATCCGGCGGTTCTCGCCTTCATGCCCATCGAAATCCTCTCAAAAGGACTCACTTCCCCTGGCACAGACGTATAGTAAGGTGGCTGATTGCTGTATTGCTGCTGTTGCCCGTTCTGGTAATAGGGCGGATACGGCTGGCTTGGCGGGTACTCTTGTTGTTGAGCGCCACTTTGCGGACCGTAATACCCTGGCGTCTGCTGTGGGGAACTTTGTTGAGCGCCATCAAGCGGAATTTGTTCCTGTGCAGGATTATTGTTCATGGTTTTGTATCCTTTCCTTCTGATGTGGAGCATTTTGCACGACATCAGACTATGTACCATCTTTACTCTCGAAGTATAAAACTTGCACATCACAAATGGACTACAAACATGGCAAACAATCTCACAAAACGCTTTGAACCAACGGAATACTGGACGAAAAAGGGAAATATGTTTGATGCCATTGGCAATGTGACAATTGGCAATGTCACCAATTGAGAGAAAATTGTGTTATCTTTGCGCTTAATTGAGAGTAATTCGTGAAGGGCGGCCTGTACGATATAAGAAAGATGCGATGAATTTAGCATAGTTATGGACGTCGGCAAGGATGTCCGAAAGGAATATCATCATGTTTAGAAGGATTCTAGTTCCCCTCGATGGCTCAAAACGGGCCGAGAAGGCTATTCCTGTGGCAGCACGCATCGCACGTGCCAGCGGCGGCACCATCGTTTTTGTAGAAGTCGTCCTTCCACCTGTCGAGTTCGGATCATATCCGGAGGACCGAATCGTTAAATTGAAGCCAGGCGCTTTCCCCAGGCGCGAGGAAGCAGAAGCCAGCTACCTGACCAGCATTACTGTAACCTATGCTGATGAACTGGCGGGCATCAATACGGAATTAGACCTGACCTCTGGCGCTCCATCGGCGGAGATTTATAAGGCTGCACGCTTGGAAGCAGTTGACCTGATTATCTTCTGTAGCCACGGCGAGACAGGTCTGAAACAGTGGGCCTTTGGCAGTATTGCCCAGGAAGCGGTTCGTCACAGTCCCGTGCCGGTACTGATCCTCAACGAACACGGGAAGTTTCCCCCAGAGCAACCGTCTTATCCTCTGCGCGTGCTGGTGCCTCTGGATGGGTCGGCGTTATCCGAATCGGCGCTTCTGCCAGTCGCGTACCTCGTGTCAGCACTTTCCGGGTCGCTACAAAATGAGTTACACCTGTTTCGCGTCGTGGATCTACCTTCGGCCTATGGGCGGATGAAAAGCCAGGCACATATTAGCGACCTTGTACACGACGAAGCTGTGCATGAGGCAGAGCAGTATATGAAGTCAGTGTCGGAGCGTTATACGCAGGACCTGGCGGCATTCAATCTCCTGGTGAGTTCGTTTGTAGTGGATAGTGCTTATGTAGCAGGGGCTATCCTCCATGAATCGGCGCCGATTAGAGATGCAGCAACCACTACCGGCTACGACCTGATCGCCATGGCTACACACGGACGCGGAGGTTTGCTGCGACGGCTAATGGGTAGTGTCACGGAACAGATTCTCGGTACTACGAAGCTTCCGATGTTTGTTGTGCGCCCGCAGTCTGCACAGGTGGAGATTGAGGGTGAAGTGACAGGTGAAGCCGGGCTGGTTGAGATAACGGAGGTCGAGGCTCAGAGCCAAATAGAAGTTGTCTAAACCTGCTTTCTCTGGCATCGCGGTTGGGTTTCACGCAAAATCAAGCTGCCTGTTAACGCAAGCCTTGACCTGTTTACATGACGCGGAGGAGTATGGCCCGTAGGCCATACTCCTCCGCGATTCTTATACGATCTCTTTGTCTGCGCCTATTACAGGCGCAGGCAAAGCCTTAAGGTACTGATTATGGGTTCACCAGCACCTTTACCATCACTACTCCAATGTCAAATGACGCACCTCCGGTGTGGAAAAGTTCCACGATCCCTTCCTGCGCCCCTGCCTGGAAACTGGCCTGATAGGGTACCTTGACGGTGAATGGACCGTCACCAAAGCCGGCGGACCCCATGCCAAAGGCCTTACCGATAGGAGTATACAGGTGATCCAGGATATAAACAGTCCCAACCTGTGACTCAAATTGTGGTCCGTACCCAGAGACCGTCACCGGATTGTTGATATGCGTACTCGTTCCGCTCTGCGGAGACGAAATGTACATCCAATCAGCCTGAACCGCCGTCACCTCCCAGATGCCGTGGACATTCCCTTCGAGTCGCTTGAGGGTGAGCCTGGTAGTAGGGCCAAGGTATGTTTCGTAAGGGAAAGCCGCGTTGATCTGTGCTGTAAGATCATGAGCGCCGCCACCGCTAACCAGTTGCAGTTTAGCAGGTGGATTGGAGGGAGCTGTGGGCATGAATTGTACGACGAATTTTTGGGCTGTTTTCATCGCATCGAGCTTCCAGGTATCTTGTTGAAGCGCAATGTTGTTCTGAGCAACCTCAGCTTGCCAGCGCGTCAAATCGGGAAACATGCCGGGAAACACGATCTGAACGAAGCTTCCCGATTTCCCGTTCCACTGGAACTCGCGGTAGAGGTCGGTTGTCAACTGATCGCCGTGCTTGTCCTTGTTCACACTGGAGTTTTGATCTACCTGTGCCGTCAGGATAGTGCTATATCCACTAATCATCGCCCCACCTCTGTAAAGCCCCTGTAGCTTGAAAAGCTGGACGGGATGGGCAGTGGTGATTTTGTCATAGACATAGACATCTGCGATCTGGCTACCGTCGGTGTGATAGACCGACACAAGAGCTTGCAGTGTGGTGTTGCCCATCATATTAGCGAAGCTCGGTCTTCCTACCGAGGCATTGTTGGTATCCACGCCAATTATCGGTACCCAGTAGGCCGGGTCCAGTAATTGGTCAGGACCGGGCAGTGGCCCCAGGGTCACGCTTGGCTCTGGTGTCAGCAGTACCTTGACCATCACGGCTGAGTACGGCTCATCGCTGATACCGCCGTTTGCCGCCTGTACCTCCACGATGCCCTCCTGTACTCCTTTGTGGAAAGTGGGACTGTAGAGTACTGGCGTGGAGTAGGTGGCATTCCCCATACCAACACCTGGGTTACTCATCACCTGGGCATGACCAATGTCATTGTACAGGTGGTCCAATATATAGGCATTGCCAATCACTCCTTCAAATGCACTACCCTTGCCTTCGATCTTCACTGGATTGCCAATCTGGCTGCGTGCATCAATGTTCTGGATAGTCAATGCCTGCGCATCTGTGACTGAGATTGCGACCCACATGTTGTGTGTGTTGCCCTCCAGTCGGCTAAGCGTCACATTGATAAAGGGGCCAACGGACTGTCCTTGTAGTCCTTGCTCCTGCACTTTCACCGTCGCGTATACATCGTTCGCGCCACCGCCACTGGTCACTGTTGTAGTCAACGTGCGATTCCACTGAAGAAATTGCACAGCCAGCGCTTTGGCGACCTGGGCAGGGTCATTTTTCCAGGGCTGATGTCCCTGATTGACGCTGATCTGATCCTCTTCGGCCTGGTAACGTGTCAGGTCGGGGAAGATACCGGGGAAGGCAACTTGAACTAGCGTTCCCTTGCTGCCATTCCATTCAAATTCGCGGAAAATGTCTTGTGTCCACTGTGCGCTGCTTTTGCCAGCGTTTAAGGTGGAGTTCTGATCCACTTCTGCGGTCAGAATGGTGTTGTAGCCGCTAATCTTCGCGTCGCCTTTCACCAGTCCCTGCAACCTGAAGATTTGTGTAGGTTTGGTATTGGTAATCTTGTCGAAGACATGCACATCCAATGTGCGATTTACGTTACTATGTCGTACAGTAACCAACGCTTGTAGCGATGAATTTCCCAGCACGTTAGCGAAGTACACGTGTTCGACTTTTGCATCGGTACCCTGGATACCAAGAAAGCGATCCCAGTATGACGGGTCACTTACTGCTGCCGGTCCAGGCTGTGGCCCCCATACAACGCCTGGTGCCGGTGTGGGGGTCGTGTCACCCCCGCCGGGCGTAGGGATTACAGTTGTCGCTGGCACGGTTGGCGTCGGCGTAATTTGTGCCGCTGGACGCTGTGAAATGACGATAGCGCCCACGCTCAAAATGAGAACCAGTGCAATTATCACCGCCGCGATAACGAAGAAGCGATCTCTCCTGGAACGAGTTGGTCGCCGGGGAGGCTGAGGGAAACTTTCACCTGGAGATACCTTCTCACTCTGCACAGTATCTTCTGTGTGGCGTGATGCGGAATTTCCAGGAGGAGTTTCTTGATTTTTGTCTGTATCCGTGTGTTGTATATTCATGGGTTTCCTCCTTATGAAACCTGCCACTGTGCAGGTTATCTAATCACCCATACTAATATACATGCACGAGTTCACCAGACGGTCACATTCCTCGCGTAATCAATCACACACCTGTCACTGTTTCTTTCCAGTCTCGCAGGAAACAGTTTACATCAGGTTGTTCTCCTACTCTTATTCGGTCACTTGTTGTCATCACAATTGGCTTGACGACTACAATGCGTTCTATCTTATTCACTACAAGGCCAGTCGCACATGTTGCGGTAATGGCGAATACACGATTCGCTAACGCAACATTCAGCCACCACCATTGCTATACCCATCTGAGCAACTGCTCCCAGTATTTCCACTTCCACCACTCGTGCGCACAGCAATCTTTGAGACTCGACGCTGTGCATACGTGTGTCCACATTGCGGGCATGCAACCTCATCTGCTTTGCTGTAGCTCACCAGTCGCTCAAACACTGCCTGGCACTCTGGACAACGGTAATCATAAATCGGCATAATTTTCCTGTACCTTCTTTGCTTCTACTGTATTTTCGTCTGTCTCAGATTGTTTCTGAACCTTTTTGGTCGCTTGTGTTCAAACCCAGACTACGAGCCTGAGCGACAAAACGTTCCTGGACATTTGCACAGACCAGGTTACACAGAGAGATAATCGTGGGATCAGCAATTGCATAGTAGCTACTTGTCCCCTGCTTTCGCCGGGTGACCAGTCCACCTTGCGTCAACGCCATCAAATGTTTTGAGATATTCGCTTGCCCTGCCCCGGTCAGTGTGACCAGTTCACCCACAGTGCGTTCGCCAGTGGTCAACGCCGCCAGCAATTTGAGGCGTAGAGGCTCACCCAGTAACCGAAAACGCTCGGCAATCAGCTCAAGCAATGGATTCGAAACACTGTATCCCTCGTTTCTCACATACCAGTCTTGCGATTGCGGCGTAGCTTCAACCTGATCTATGTTGAGAGCATGGTGTGCCATTTGTTGTGCTGTCATAAAGTATCTTCTCTTCCTTGCCCTCTGCACGCGCAAAATGTGAGGACAATATCTGCTGAGAGTGTTTTTGTTCGTTCACATAGCAGTAAATTGGCTAATATCAAATTCATAACTATATAGTAATATAATAGGCAAAGATTGTCAAGCAGGTAGCCAGACAGAGCAGGACTGTTGCAAAATCAGCGGGCAAGCATATAGCCGTGTAGATGGCGACCGCGAGGGAATGATGCAAAATGAGGTGAGATGGCGACCACAAGGGTCAATACATCTCACTTAAGGATTTGCAACTCATCAATAAATGTGGCTACACACGCTCAAATTCTACCAAATGACGGGCTTTCATTGATGAGATTATCAGGCTTAAGTGAGATGTATTGACCACAAGGGTCGCCACTACAATGATACGCGAGGACTGTGCGTATCATTGTAGTGGCGACCCTTGTGGTCGCCAGGTAATCTTGCGAATTGATTAGATGGTTTTGCTCGGTTCCCGTTTGAAGACGCTGTTCGCTGGACGATATGGGCGAATCATCCAGAGCGGACGGCGCAAGCTATCTGGGCGGTCGGTCTGCGGTCGGGTCATTGCCATCCACTCTTTGTACACTGCATGGGCTCTGGCGGGATCAACTTGAATGTCACCATAGCTATCACCGGAATGTGCGGGTGTGACGGTGACTTTCTGGTGCCAGCAGTGCATACCGCTGACAGGGTCGGGATGTACGGGAAAGGTCAGATTCTGGTGAATGCCCGACTCGCGCCAGAAGATACGCGCAGAGTCTGGGTCTTTACTTTCATATGGGCGCACGCCCTCGAGCTGGCGCATGCGCCAGATGCCGTCCTGGCCGCGCCCCAGATCAACCTTTGCCGAGGCCCAGCGGTCGGCTCCGGTGCCGGTTGCCAGTCGCCAGCGTCCCATGTGGTGTGAGCAGGCGACGACGCCCGGTCGTATACCCTCTGTTACCCAGGCGCGGTTGACATAGTAGCCGATGTCGGTGGTGACGCGAATCAGATCGCCTGTCTGCACGCCGATACGCGCTGCGTCAACCGGGTGAATCCAGACTGGGTTGGCGTTGGATATTTCGCTGAGCCATTTAGCATTGTGCGAGCGCGTGTGAATGAGCGTGGGCAGACGGAAGGTGGGGATGAGCAGGTATTCGCCTTGCGTGTGGTCAATATTCGATGGATGCACGTGGCTATGCGTGTAGCCCGGCACTGCTCCTTCGGGCCAGCCCCATTCCTTCATCGTCGCCGAATAAAATTCCAGCTTGCGCGATGGCGTGGGGAATCCCTCACGTGCGATGCCGTCAACCATGACGCCAACATTGACACCATCGCGGCGAATGACGCCTGTGTGTTGATCTATTTCGGCATCTTGCAAGAGTTCAGATTTCACCTTCTGCTCGTTCACCTGGTAGAAAGGAGCTTTGTCTGCCGGGATGGTAAATGCGCCGTATTTCTGCATATAGGCAAGCGGAGTAAGCCCTTCTTTTGCTGCCGCCTCTGGCAAACCAGGCACGCTGTTCTCAAACATCCATTGATAGTACTCGTCAATCGTCAGTTTCTCGCCGGGGTGATAGGGCGACTCGAAGTAGCGGCGAATGCCGAGGCTGCCGTCGGGGTCAATGCGCCATGAAAGCTCAATCCAGAACTCGTCCTCCTCCCAGACTTCGCCGGGATTGGCTTGATACGTATATTGCACAGGCTCGCCGTGCCGTTCCTGATATAAGCGCAGCACCGGCTGACGGAAGCCAATCCAGCGTGCCGCGTGCGTCTCCTGGCTCATCAGGTCGTGCCGCTCGCTTGCCAGCCCCATTGGCAGCACGTAGTCGGCGTACCACGCGGTCTCGTTCCATGTCGGCGTCAGGGCCGCGTGCAGTTCTATCTGCTTTTCGTTGGTCAACGCCTCTATCCAGGCTGTCCCATCGGGGTTTGTCCAGACGGGATTGTAGACGCGGGTAAAGTAGGCGGAGACCTTGCCGCGACCTTCACGCAGGAAGTAAGGTAAGAGAATACTCATCTCATAATTTGCCAGAGGATATTCCGGCGGGAAGAGCAGTTCGTTCCACACTTCGGATGGTTTCGGTTTGAGGAATGGTGTGGGAACGAATTTGTTCCAGGTGTAGGGCGCGGTACCGCCCGGAGTGCCGACGCTACCTGTTAGCACTGAGAGGAACCAGAGCGCACGCGGCACTTGCCAGCCACCGAGGTTGCCCGCGCTGGCGGCTCGCCAGGTGTGCGCGGCAAAGGCAGTTCCCGCGTGACCGATCTGGCGTGCGATGTCAATAATCATTTCCTCGGCGACGCCGCTTTCCTGTGCGGCGAAGGTGGGTGTGTATGCGGCATAGAGGTCTATCAGCAGTGCGATGAAACGCTCAAAGGTCTGTGGCTCACGAGGGTGTTCTGCCGCCAGATATTCCTGCCAGTTGACCCAACGGCGCATATACTCAGCGTTGTAGAGGTTTTCGACGAGGATGATACGCGCCATTGCCAGTAGTACAGCCGCTTCGGAGCCAGGCCAGGTTGAGAGCCAGTAGTCCGCCATGCTGGCGGTATTCGAGAGGCGTGGGTCCATCACCGCCAGTTTTGCCCCTTTCATTTTGCCTTCCATAATGCGCTGCGCCTGCGGATTGAAGTAGTGTCCAGTCTCCAGGTGGGCGCTGATGAGCAGGATGAAGCGAGCGTTGGCATGATCGGGCGAGGGGCGGTCCATGCCGCACCAGATATGATAGCCGAAACGTCCCGAAGACGAGCAGACGTTGGTGTGGCTGTTATGAGCGTCAACGCCCCACGCACCCAGTACGCGCTCCATATAGCCATCATGCCCCGGTCGCCCGACGTGGTACATTACTTCGTCGCGGCGATCTTCGACGATGGCGGCGCGAATCTTTTGCGCGATGGTTTCCAGCGCCTCATCCCACGTCGTGCGCTCCCATTTGCCCTCGCCGCGTTTGCCAGCGCGTTTCATGGGGTAAAGAATGCGTTCCGGGTCGTTGACTTGATTGATGGTCGCCGGGCCTTTGGCGCAGTTGCGCCCGCGACTACCGGGATGATAGGGGTTGCCCTCGAACTTCTTGACGCGCCCGGTCTCTTTATCTACATAGGCCAGCAAGCCACAGGCCGCTTCGCAGTTGAAACAGATGGTGGGAATCAGTTCGTAGTGATGCTCGACCTTGCGCGGCCACGCTTTCGCGTCGTACTCCATCCAATCGTTCCAGCGTTCCGGTGGCGGACAAGAAGCCAGATCGCGCACGGTCATCGGCTCGCCATTCGGTGCGATATGCTGTTGCAACGGTATCTCTGTCATGATGTATTCCTTTTCAGTCATTAGCTTAGCGGGACTGCCTGACCAGCAACGACAAAACAATGCTCGTAAGCGAACAGGCCGACCAGTGCTGCGATGCCGGCGAGGCCGAGCAGGACGGGTTGCGCAACCGGTACAGCCAGTGCGACGATCAACAGTACCACCGGTACCAGCACGCCGAGGGCGATGAAGAGGCCATAGAAGATATTTGACAATGGCCCGTGCGTGATCGTGTGCGCGGATGCTGCGACATGACTATTACTGTGCGAGCCGAAGACCTCCATCAGAATGAGCAGAACATGTACACCAACGGCGCTGAGTAGTGCGACCGTCAAGAACGTGGTGAGCGTCGTGCCGGCACCTTCTATCCAGGCCAGCATACCGAGAGCTGATGACCCGGCTAACGCCGCCTGTACCAGCAAAATGGGCAGGAGTAAAGGGCTTTGCCAGAAGTCGCGCCCTTCGGCCTGACCGAAGAGAAAAGCGGTATAGCCAGCGGCGGCCATGCCGAAGAGGGCTGCGGGAATGAGCAAGAGGTGCAGGAAGGTAGCAAAGCCGAAAAGGGCTGCGAAAAACCACAGCGCCTCAATCGCGCCAAAGATACCCAGGATATAGCCCCCCCAGACGAGCCACGAGGTCGGGTTGGCCTTGATAATGAGGAATAAAGCGCGTTCGGGCCGTTTCAGGTCGGCGACAAGCAAAACCAGCGTCGCGGCGATAAACAGACCGCCGATGATGGGTGTGGTGAGGCCAAGCAGCGTATTCATCGTTCCGCTCAGGGTTCCTTGTAGACCGTAGAGGGCCAGGGCTAACGCGGCAATCATCATCGCGCCCGCGCCGATGGACTTGGTTCCCAGGTAGGCCGAGACCATCCAGCCCCAGGGAGCGCTGTTTTTCGGCGTGTCGTAGACGATGCGTGCCTGTGTGGGATTGCCGCTTGCCGGTTGGTAGGGTTTGAGCGCATTCAGGGTCGCCGGTGTGCGCCCATTGTGTCCATTGCGACGTAGCTCTGACAGCGGTACAGCTTCCTGCAGGACACGTGATGGTTCTTCTGTGCGCAGCGACGCGGTGGGATTAAAGGTGCTCTCTTGCTCGTGATGTGGTCGGAGCATGGTACCCCACATCGTCATGTGCGGCAACTCCTGCACGGCGGCTTCGGGGTTGATGGTCGCCTCATCGGCACCGAGGTAGTAGACGTTGGGGCCGGTGCCTTGCTCCGGTTTGCGTACACGGACCGGTTCACGTGCGATAATCTGCGCGATCTCGGTCTGTGGATTGTGCATATCCCCGGCGATAATGGCGTGTTCTGGGCAAACAACGACGCAAGCCGGTTCCATGCCAGTTTCGGTGCGGTGGGCGCAGTAGTTGCACTTAGCGGCCGTGTGACTGTTGGGGTCTATGTAGAGCGCGTCGTAAGGACAGGCTTGCATACACGATTTGCAGCCGATGCAGCGGTTGGAGTCGAAATCCACGATGCCGTCGGCACGTTTATACAACGCTTTCGTCGGGCAAATCTTGACGCACGGCGCATCGTCGCAGTGATTGCAGCGATTGACGAGGAAATAGCGGCGCGAATTGGGGAACTCGCCCCGTTCGATGTACTTGACCCATGTGCGGTTCACGCCGATGGGAACATCGTGTTCGGCTTTACAGGCCACAGTACAGGCATGGCAACCGATACACTTGCGCTGGTCAATGACAAAAGCGTATTTCGTCATAAGCTCCCCTTTTTTAAAATAGCAGGTGCGTCACAAAACGCAACCCCGTATGATAACCAGAAATTCAGTGCTTCAAATCAAGTGTACCGGAGAAAATGCCCTTTGTCTAATTTATCTTTCTGATATTCTTCATAAAGGTTTATTTATAGCGATAGGGAAATGCGCGTGCATAGTCCATAAAATCGCGTGCCATCGGGCCAAAATACTTGCCATGACGGTAGAACATGACGAGCGGTCGGCGTAGTTCCAGCCCCTCGATTGGCATGGCGCGAAGGACTCCGGCGGCAACCTCACGTTCAACAGCGGTGCTGGAGACGATACCGACGCCGAGGTTTGACTCGACGGCCTTTTTCACCGGCTCTGTACCCTGAAAATGCATGGCAATTTTAAGCGTGTAGCCACGTTCGCGCATCGTTTGTTCAATAAATTGTCGCGTGCGCGAAATACTCTCAGGGACAATGAAAGGTTGGGCCACCACCTGTTCCAGGGTGAGGGAAGGAAGTGACGCGAGTGGATGGCGTGTTGAGAGGATCAATGTCAGGACATCAATGCCGATGGCTTCAACGGTCAGTTCGGGCTGCGCGATAGTGCCACAGGCAAATCCCAGGTCAATGATACCCTGGCGCACGCGCTCGATGAGACGGTCAGTGGCGTCAATTTGTAAAAGCAGTTCACCGTCAGGGTGATGCTCTTTGTATTCCGCCAACACGGGCGGGACAACGTACATACCGCCAGTGGTGTTGGCCCCAATGACAAGACGGCCACGGGCCACACCTCTCAGTTCAGCCAGCACCCGTTCGGCCTCTTCCTCGGCATTGAGCATGGGCAGCGCACACTGGTACAATACCTCTCCTGCCTCTGTGACAACGAGTTGCTGGTTGACCCGCTCAAGCAATTTGACCTGCAAACTGCGCTCCAGCGCCTGGATTTGCAAACTGACGGCGGGTTGCGTCATGAAGAGGGCATCGGCGGCCTTCGTGTAGTTGCGATGCTCCACGACTGTACAAAAGATACGCAACTGATGTAGATTCATGTTTCTACTGCCTTAGCTGTTTTTGCCATTGCAAAGGGGCATTCAAGGCGTCGGCCAATAACGCCTCATCCGGCGCATCCAGAGAAATCTCCGGTTTTCCCTGTGGAGGAAGCCCGTGCGGAAAGTGCAGTTGTATGCGAGCGGCGCGTTCCTGTCCGGTCCAGATGTAGCAATTTGGGGTGGGCAAAACAGGTGTTTGTGGTTCCGCCAGACCAAGCGTTGCCAATATGGAGGCTGCTGCCGTGCGTCCCTGTGCCTCCGCCGCGCCCGCTGCTCTGGGGAGTGTGGTTGCCGCGACATCACCCACCACCCATATGCGATCCATAGCTGTACGTTGTTGTGCATCTACCTGAACCAGCGCTCCATTACCGGGAAACGCATCGAGGAAAGTTGGGCGTCGGTGAGGAGGCACGAACAGGCCCAGGTCATAGCTCATATGACGACCGTCAGCGGCCACCAGCATGCCGTCACGACAGGCGGCGTTATCCATGTGGAAGGCGGTCTCTAATGTAACCTGCCCGGTAGTAACCAGCGATTCAAGAAAATTCGACACACGCTCGCCAAGCGCCTGCAATGGACGTTCTTCAGGTGTCACAAGTATTACCTCGACTGGCTGCTCGCGTGCCTGAAATAGAGCTTTGAGCGAGATAGCCAGACCATATGGAGCAGGTGGGCAACGATACGGCAGAGCAGCAATAGCGACGACAAGGCGACCGCTCGTAAGTGCGTGTATCGCGTGTTGCGCTCCGGCGGCTGCCGCCAGTTCCCAGACGGGAAAACTGCGCTGCCCGACTGGCATGCTCGTGGCATCGGTCGAGAGACCCGGCGCGGCAATCACGGCATCCGCTGTCAACGTTGTTCCATCAGCAAGCTGAGCATTACCATGCGCCAACCCCGTTACTTCGCCTGCTATGACATGCACCTGAGGCAGTGTGACTGGATGATAGTACTGCGAAACCGGGCGCAGTCCTAGCAGAACGGGCAAGATACCAGGAAGATAGTGGGCGTTCCCTGTCTTCTGGATCAAGGTGACATTCACCAGTCCTGAGTTTAGTAAAGCATGTGTGGCTGCCAGCCCACCCGGCCCGGCACCAACAACGATGACTTCTGGCTTGTTCATAACTCTATCTATCTCCTCCGTACCAGTTCTAGACACAATGGTTCGCGACCTGCCATCGAAGGAGGCAGAGCGCGAACCATCTATGAGACCTGTGTCTAGTTTTTGTATGCTTGATGATTCGATGCAGTGAGCATAAGCTCCTTGGGGGCATCGGTTGTACTTACCTCACTACCTTACGCACATCATATCACCAGTGCCACCTGCTCGTACACGCGAAGCAGCCTTACATTCGTCCTCGCAACATGCCATACCAGTACATGGCTGGCAGACCATACGCTTTCAACCAGTACATGCTGAGCCGTTCTTGCGCCTGGTTGAATGGGAACGTTTCCTTTGGCTTGAGATCATAATCGAACTCGGCCAGCACCAGCCGTCCATAGCCCGTGACCAACGGACAGGAGGTATAGCCATCGTAGCTCGCGGGAAGCGAGGAGGTTTCATTGCGCATCTGGCTCAACAGGTTTTTCACCAGGATAGGTGCCTGTTTGCGAATAGCTGCACCCGTTTTTGAGGTGGGCAGTGCAGAGCAGTCGCCGATGGCGAAGATGTTGGGGAAGTCAGGATTTTGCAGCGTGTTTTTGTCTACTTTTGTATACCCCTTCGTCGGACCGTCGGCAGTCTGGGCCAATGGACTGCGTTTGATGAAATCCGGCGCACTCATGAAGGGGGTCACATGCATCATGTCATAGTGCATGACGACCTCGTTGCCGTCCGCCAGGCTTCTAAAAATCGCTTCATGGGAGTCGGGGCGAATTTCAATGAGATCGTGCCTGAAAAGCGTATCAATGCCTTTACGTTTGATGACCTGGTTCAGTACCTGGGCATATTCCTTCACCGAGAAGATAGCGGGCGTGCCGGAAATGAAGGTAATGTGCGTGTTATCACGCACATGCGCTTTACGGAAATGGTCGTCGGCAAGATACATAATCTTCTGGGGCGCACCGGCACATTTGATACCCGAACTGGGTTGCGTGAAGAGTGCATCACCGCCGGTAAAATTGCGAATCGTCTCCCAGGTGCCTTCGCACTGATCGTAATCATAGTTGGTACACAGTCCTCCCTGCCGTAAATGACCTTCCAGCCCCTTAATTTTGCCCCAGTCTATTTGGATACCGGCGGCAACAACCAGATAGTCGTACTCGACCGTGCGCCCTCCGCTGGTGACGACATTATTATCGCCAGGGCAAACCTCGACAACACGCTCTTTAATCCAGGTGGTACCATGTGGAATGAATTTTTTTTCTGCCCGGCGGGTGCGTTCTTTTGGGAACACTCCCCCTCCGACCAATGTCCATAATGGCTGGTAGTAGTGATCTTCCGATGGTTCGATGATCGCGATGTCCGGGCGTTTGAGCGCACGGAAGAGGCGGGCCGCGACGGAAATACCGGCGCTGCCTCCACCAATAATGACGATACGATGATGTTCTGTGTTGACCGCACGACTGCTCATGGTTTCCTCTCCTTAACAATAAATAGTAAGAAACGCCATTGCTCCACTGTAACACTGATCAGCGTGGCACGTCTCAAAAAACGTGCGGTAAAATTCGTGGGCCGATAAACCAGGGGCAGGTACGCATATACACCTGCAAGGAAGTATTTTATGAGTACCTGCCCCGGTTCATTCTGGATATATAGCATGTCACGTTAGATGGTATGGAAAGCGTGGTAAAACAACTACTAGTAGTGCCTGCCAACAAGACGCGCTTTTGTATCCCAAACAACCATTACGGATGAGCGTGAGTATGATCGTGATGATGGTGAACGACGGGTTCAGCCTGTCCGGTCTCGGTTGGCAAGCCGCGCTCCGACCAGTCTGGTACACCACCTTGTACGGCGATGACCTGTCTGCCTGTTGCGGCAATCATACTGGCAGCAATGCTGGCACGATGCCCGGTGCGACAGATAACGGCAATGGGATTGTCACGCGGCACCTCGTCCAGGTGTTGTGACAATTCGCCCAGATGCAGATGCTGCGAATCGGGAATGTGTCCTTCACTCCATTCGTCATCACGCCGCACATCCACAATGGTCATGGGGGAACGCTGCGACCAGCGTTTGTGGAGTGTGTCAATGTCAATGCGCTCGAAGCTCTCAACGGGAAGCGCCGCAGCTTTCCAGCTTGCGATGCCGCCTTCCAGATAGCCCTGCGGCTGTTCGTAGCCAATACGCACAAGTTGCACAACCGCTTCACGTTGCCCATCCTCGTCCTCGATCAACAGCATCAAAGGAACGTTGAAAGGTAACAGCCAGCCGACATAGGTGCCAAACGAGCTATCCAGTTCAATATTGAGTGATCCTGGCACATGTTCGCGGGCAAAAGCTGTGCGCGAACGCCCATCAACCAGGGGCATACCGGCACGCATCCGCGCCTGCACGGTCTGAGGCGAGAAAGGCGCGGGTTCGGGAAGCGAGCCAAGAATACGCGGCCCCGCCTGGTTGATATCGTGCATGTAGCTGTAGTAATGCGGATACGCCGTATACCCGGCCAGTTGCCTCAGCACGAAATCTTCTTCGGACGTGGCTTGAACGGCAGGGCTGGCAAGCCGTTCCTGTCCAATTGTCGTGCTGCGTGTGTTGGAAACCGCGCTGGCAGCACAGAAAGAACCCGCGCCATGTGTAGGATAGACCAGCACACTGCCGGGGAGCGTTTCCAGCATGCGCCGTAACGAGGCATACTGCTGGCGCGTGAGCGTCAGGGTCATACCGGCTCCGAGTAAATCGGTTCGACCCGCTCCACCAACCAGCATACTACCGCCGCTGAAGACCGCGTAAGGCTGAGTACTGTCCGACTGGTACAGGACATAACTGACATGTTCTGGCGTGTGGCCCGGCGTTGCCATCACCTGATAGGTCAGTTCACCAACGTTCAGACGGTCACCATCCTTCACCGCTTGATGCTCGTAGAGAATGTGTCCTTCTGCACTTCCGACAATCACCGCACCGGTTCGTGCCGCGAGTTCACGTGCGCCGGTCACGTAATCATTGTGAATGTGGGTCTCGAGGATATGTGTGATCCGGGCATTGCTGCGATTAGCAGTTTGCACGTACACGTCCACATCACGTCGTGGATCAACAACGGCGGCAAAGCCACTTTTCCCATCAGCCACATAGTATGATTGATGACCAAGCCCATCCAGAAAAAATTGTTCGATTTGCATCGCGCTCTACCTCATACCGCCATAAAACTGGTCAACCCGGATGCGGCGGTGTCATTCGGATAGTACACTGGCTTGCTCTGCAAACGGTATCGGTGATCTTTTTGAAGTATAATCTATCTCATGCTTCATGTCAATATGTCGTCATAATAAGCTAAATGACGAAAAAATGCATAAAGTATCAGACACACTTGTTACCTCCACAAATCACTCTACCGGCAGTTTATGTAATCGCCAGATCGAGGTTCCACCTGAAATATTGATCACGTTATTTCTGCCCTGCTGCTGCAAAAATTGCGCGGCCTGCATACTGCGGTGTCCGCTTTGGCAGATGCAGAGTATTTCGCGGTCCTCAGGAATCTCCTGTACACGCTTCGACAACTGGCTTAATGGAATATTCTTTGCGCCCCTGGCATGACCTCCCCGGTATTCCCACTCTTCCCGTACATCAATCAGTACTGGCTTTGCGTCCTGAGATGAGAGCCGTTTCCAGGCCTCTGTTGCAGGAATGGATGGGACACTGTTCTTGTTTTGGAACAATCGCTGAAACATGTTTTACTTTTTCACTTTCATTACTAAAACTTCTTGTGGCAAGCTTCCCATGCCAATTTGGCAGCAGTTCTCCCCGCGGGGTGTTCTCACTGGCGAAAGATTGACGGGCCGCTCACTCGACGACATATTTGATATTATATTACTTCATAGTTATAAAGTCAATATCTGTCGAAAATAGCCACGTTTGCCCAATCATACAGAAGCGTTTATAATACAGGGGAAGACATTACATAGTCACATGACGTTAGAATATTTAGAAAAGCAGAATCGCAGCAGGTGTTTCATGGAAGTAGAATATCTCACGCCGGGGCCTATCCCGTTGTACTACCAGCTCAAACAAAACGTGCGAGCAGAGATTGAGCGTGGCGTTTACCATGCGGGAGACCGCCTCCCTTCTGAGACAGAGATGATACAACGCTATGGCGTGAGTCGTATTACGGTACGTCAGGCATTGAGTGAACTGGAGAGCGAAGGAGTCGTGGTACGCAAACATGGCAAAGGAACCTTCGTCGCGGAGTGTAACATTGAGCATGAACTGGTACGCCTGACCGATTTTGTCGAAGATATGGAACTGGCGGGACTCGCTCCCTCGTCCCAGGTGCGCGGCGTCAAGCGGGAAGCGTCAAATTCTGTTATCGCGACAGCGTTGCATATGGCGGTAGGAGAGGAAGTCATGCGTATAGACCGCCTGCGCCTTGCCGATAGCCGCCCCATCGCCTGGGATACGACGTGGCTCCCATTGCGTTTTGGTCTGCTGCTGTCTGAAACGGAACTGGCACATGAGACAATTTACCATATTCTGGAGACACGTTATGGCATCCCGATTGAAATGGGCGTCTTTCATATATCGGCTTCAACTGCTACCGCAGAACAGGCTCACCATCTCAATGTCCCAACAAGCACGGGTTTGCTGCTCATTCAGCGCGTATCCTACACGAGTGGCAACGTTCCAGTGTATATCCAGAATCGCTATTATCGCACCGACCGCGTTTCGTATCGCGTGACGTTGCGCCGTCATGGTGATAAAAACGGTGGGACAAACGCCCTCGAAGAATTGCGTCCCGTTTTCAATGAGACACCTTTTCCCTGATTCGTTGCCATAAGCCAGAGCTATTCTCCAGTAGAAAATTGAGGCGATGGTGAACGAACGCCTCGAAAAGCTTGTCAAAGAGCGTGTTGCCTACGCGATGAAGCGTGACCCTGCGAAGCGCAAAGTTGCTATCATCGCCTCGAAAGGGGCGTTGGATATGGCCTACCCGCCCTTAATTCTCGCCACGACAGCGGCCGCGATGGACGCGGAGGTGAGTATCTTCTTCACCTTCTATGGCTTAAATATCCTCAAGAAAGGGGGCGCGGAGAAACTACAAGTTGCGCCTATCGCCAATCCCGCTATGCCCGTTCCGATGCCCAATATCCTCGGCATGTTGCCCGGTATGACACCGCTGGCAACGAAAATGCGGCAACCGCAGCAGTATGGCGGCCAGTTTGCTTGAGCGTCAGGGTATGCGTGTCATCAATATCCAGGGGGGGACGACCGCCTGGACGGATGCTGGATTCCCCCTTGTTCAGCCAGCCCTTGTTCTATAACCCGGACGCAGAAGAGCAGTGCGAAGAGATTAAAGGTCTGCTAAGGCTGCTCTTGACCATTGTGACTAGGAAGTGATATGCTCTTTGTTGGTTGAGAGAGGTTTGTGACTGGGAAGTGATATGCTCTTTGTTGGTTGAGAGAGGTTTGTGACTAGGTAGTGATATGCTCTTTGTTGGTTGAGAGAGGTTTGTGAAGGGGAAAAGCTATGCTTGTCGAGGAGAGCAGCAAGGAGCATGTATGTCCGCAGATCAGGCAAAACAAGAAGCGCAACTGGTGGGAAGCCCTTTCAATGTGCAAGGGCTCTCAGAAACAGATGCGAAAGAGCGCAGAAAAAATGGATTGGGAAATGTCTTTCCCCTCAAGAGTAGCCGGTCTTACTGGCGAATCATCTGGGAAAATCTCTTCGTTTCTGTCAACATCATCATGTTTGCGCTCGGTATCGCTTTAATCTTGCTGGGACAGGTGTCTGATGCGCTAATCTCCGTCGGCGTCGCCTTCTTCAATGTCCTGGTCGCAACGGTGCAGGAAATCCGCGCCAAGCAGGTGCTTGACCGTATCACACTGTTAATGCGTCCCAAAACGACGGTCATGCGTGATGGGCAAGAGCGACTGGTTGATCCAGCGGAACTGGTGGTTGGAGATATCATGATCGTGCGTCCGGGCGATCAGATCGTCGTTGATGGGCCAGTGGTGAGCGATGATCGGCTGGAAATGGACGAAGCGCTCTTGTCTGGTGAGTCCGATCTCGTCCCAAAGGGTAAAGGCGACTGGCTCTATTCGGGCAGTTTCTGTATCAGTGGCAGCGCCCGTTGTCAGGCTGAGAAAGTTGGCAACGAGAGCCTTGCCAATCAACTTGCGCTGGGCGCACGGGCTTTTCGCCGTGTCTCTACGCCACTCCAGCGGCAGATCAGCGTCATCCTTCAGGTGATGCTACTGGTCGCCCTTTTTCTGGAACTTCTGTTAGTACTCGCTGTGCGAGATAACCGGATTTCGTTGGTTAACAGTGTAAAAATGGCTGTGGTTGTCATTGGTATTGTTCCCAAAGGGCTGTTGCTTGCTACCAGTGTGGCTTATGCTCTGGGAGCCGTGCGCATGGTGGGCAAAGGTGTGCTGGTGCAACAGGCCAACGCCATCGAGGCGCTGAGCAATGTTGATATTCTTTGTCTCGACAAGACGGGTACGTTGACGGCCAATGCCTTGCTGCTTGAAAAGC
>Ga0307373_10001283_pt1 | contig 47077 bp, 36 predicted proteins | sample OX2MG_FD_202534 | JGI IMG/M metagenome (GOLD analysis project Ga0307373, IMG submission 202534) | Soil microbial communities from Risofladan, Vaasa, Finland - OX-2 | ecosystem: Environmental > Terrestrial > Soil > Coastal area > Acid sulfate soil | place: Finland: Risofladan, Vaasa | collected...
CTAAGGCCCGAAGGGCATGGCTTCAGCCATGCCGTGGCAGCTCGTTCCCCTCACCCCAGCCCTCTCCCCCCAAGCGGGGAGAGGGGGGACCGCGGAGCGGTGGGTGAGGGGTTCGCGTTGGGCGATGGGCAGTTGTTCTCGACCGGACCCTAAGTGAACAGTGTTGAGGTTAGACCACGCAGTCGCCAAACCCCGAATTGAATCCGGTTATGATGATGGATGATGGCGCCCATTCGAGTCCTGGTCGTAACGAATCTCTGGCCATATGAGGGCGATCCGAGCTATGGCTGCTTCATCCGTTCGCAGATGGAGTCGCTGCGGCCGCTGGGTGTAGACTATTCCGTATTGTTCGTTAACGGCAGGGAAGCGAAATCGAATTATTGGAAGTCCGTGGGCGCGCTGCACAGAATGCTCCGGGCAAATTCGTTTGACTTGGTCCATGCCCACATGGGACTGGCAGGCTGGGTAGCACGCTGCCAATTCCGGCTGCCGCTGGTGGTTTCGTTCCTGGGCAACGACGTGCTGGGAAAGTTCACAAACATCGGACGCGTGACGCTCTATGACCGTTTCCTGATGGCGTCGAGCTTTGTATTGGCGCGAATGGCGCGGGCGGTGATCGTGAAGAGCGACGAAATGAAGAAAAAACTCGGACTCGCTTCGGCCCATGTGATTCCGAACGGTGTAGACTTTGATCTGTTCAGACCGATGGCGCAAGAGGAAGCGCGCCGGGCGCTGGGTTTGGATTCAAGGAAAAAATTCGTGTTGTTCCCCTACCGGTCCAACGAAGCGCGAAAAAGGTATGAAATCGTGAAAGCTGCAACAGAGATTGCCCAGCATTCGATCCCAAACTTAGAGATGTTACATGTTATCCGCATCCCGCCGGGTCAGATGCCGCTATACATGAACGCCGCCGATGTGATGGCTGTAGCATCCGAAAGCGAAGGTTCGCCGAATGCTGTGAAGGAAGCCCTGGCAGTGAACCTGCCGGTGGTCACGGTGGACGTGGGAGATACTCCCGATCTGCTGAGCGGGACCGAAGGCAATTACCTGGTGCCTCGCGATCCCCAGGCGATGGCGGAAAAGATTGTGGAAGTGTGCCGGAACGGAAGTCGCGCCCGCAGCCGGGAACAGATTGCGCGGCTTTCTGTTGAAAATGTTGCAAAGCAAGTGGTGGGAGTTTACGAGTCGGCTCTGGGAGGCCGGTCCTAACAATGATATGCGGCCTGGGTTTAGTACTGCCATTCGTAATTACGGCGATGTATTCATACAACGCCCTTCAATAACCCCTCACCCCCAGCCCCTCTCCCCAAAAGGGAGAGGGGAGAGTTAACGCGAATTCTGCGGCCCTCTCGCCAAAAGGGAGAGGGGAGAGTTAACGCGAATTCTGCGGCCCCCTCCCCAAAAGGGAGAGGGGAGAGTTAACGCGAATTCTGCGGCCCTCTCCCCAAAAGGGAGAGGGTGGCGCTCAGCGCCGGGTGAGGGGGCAGAAGGGCAAAGTTTTGACTCCGTCCTTCCCACGTTAAAAAGGAACCGAGTGAATCGTTTATTTTATTGCGGTGCTCATAAGATCGATTTCATACATCTCATAAGCTGGCGCGTCGAGCCAGAAAGATCATGGCGAAAGACAACCGTACTGGCGTTTTACTGATCCTCGAAAATCTTCCTTTTCCTTTTGTCCGGCGGGCGTGGCAGGAAGCGGTGGCCTTGCGAGATGCCGGCTACCGGGTACACGTCATCTCTCCCAAGGGAGCCGGTTATGAAACGAACCACGAAGTTATCGAGGACATTGATATTTATCGTTACCGGGTGTACGAAGCCTCGGGGCCATTTGGTTACGCTCTTGAATATTGCAAGGCCCTGGCCGCACAACTCTACCTGGCTTCCAAGATTTTCTGGCGCTATGGTTTTCGCGTGGTCCACACCTGGAACCCGCCGGATATCATGTTTTTGAACGGCTTGATCTTCAAGGCTTTTGGCGCTCGTTACATCTTTGACCATCTCGATCTGAATCCGGAGTTATATCTGGCCAAATTCGGCAAGCAAGATGTTTTCTATAAACTCGTCTGCCTGGTTGAGAAGTGCGCTTTCCACACGGCCGACGTTTCGCTGGCTACCAATCAATCCTACCGCGAGATTGCCATTCAGCGCGGCGGTAAGCAGCCCGACCGCGTGTTCATTGTCCGAGTCAGTCCCGAGCCGGACAAAATGAAGCGCCTCGATCCAATCCCGGAACTGAAAATGGGTCGCAAGTTCCTGGTGGTCTATCTGGGAGTGATGGGACCGCAGGACGGCGTGGACCTGCTGATCCAGTCGATTGAACACATCATCCGCAAGGGCCGGGACGACATCCAATTCACATTGATCGGCTCCGGAACCGAGGTTCCCCATCTCAAATCCCTGGTGGCCCAAAAGAAATTGGAACCCTGGGTGAACTTCACCGGCCGCATTCCGGGAGGCGAGCTGGCAAATTACCTTTCCACCGCCGACGTGGGCGTGGCGTCCGATCCCCTGAATGCCATGAATGACAAATCCACCATGGGGAAGGTACTGGAATACATGGCCTTTAATATTCCGGTGGTGCAATATGAAGTGACCGAAGGGAGGCGTTCCGCGGGTGAGGCCTCACTTTACGCTCGTCCCAATGATCCGGCAGATTTTGCCTGTAAAATCCTGCAGCTCATTGACTCGGAGGAATTGCGGCGGCGCATGGGACAGATCGGACGACAACGCATCGAACAGGATTTCAATTGGGAAATTGACCGTAAATCGCTCCTGAGTGCTTACGCCAAGGCGCTGGAAGGATAGCCTCCAGGGCAGGTAGTTAAGAAGGCGAACTCGGTCCGGTGTTATGCAGGCGGCCGTAAGTCAGCGACGCCCAGTCGCTGGCTTATGTCCTCGTGCGTAGCATCCCCCCTTCGGATAGAATGAGCCCATGACTAGGAGCCGAATCAGAATGCGACTGCTGTTAACAATGGCGCTCTTGATAACCTGCGGCGCCGCGCAAGGCCACGCCTCGGGTCCGAAAGCGGGCGAATTGCGGACCTCACGCTATCTCGATTCCATTCGCCATCAACCCTCGATGCTGCTCGCCTTCGTCCGCGGCCTGCCCAAGGGCGGCGATCTGCATAATCATCTTTCGGGCGCGGTCTACGCCGAAAGCTACATCCAATATGCAGCCCGGGACAGCGATTGCATCGATGAAGGAACCATGACCTTCGTTCCGGCTCCGTGCGATTCGAGCCACGGAAAGCCTCCTGCTTCCGAAGCTTTTGCGGACTCCAATCTCTACACGCAGTTGTTGGACGCCCTTTCCATGCGCCAATTCATTCCAGGCGCCGAATCCGGCCACGATCATTTTTTTGCAACCTTCGGAAAGTTCTCTCTCGCCACCAAAGGTCACACCGGGGACATGCTGGCGGATGCAACCACGTTGGCCGCTTCCGATCATGTCACCTATTTGGAGCTGATCTTCAATCCTGACCAGGGCCTTGCCGCAAAGCTTGGCGCCAAGCTAGGGTGGAATCCGGATTTCAACCAATTCCGCTCCAACCTGCTCCACAACGGCATGAGTCAAGTGGTCGCCGCGGGAAGCAGGAACCTGGATGAAGCCGAGACCCACATGCGCCAGGTTCTGCATTGCGGCCAGCCCAGCGCCCGGCCCGGCTGCGGCGTTACGGTTCGATATATCTACCAGGTTGCACGGGGGTTGCCGCCGCAAATGGTGTTTGCGCAAATGGTGGCCGGTTTTGAAATGGCCAAGTCGGACCCGCGCGTCGTGGGTTTGAATCTGGTGATGCCGGAAGATGGATACATCTCCATGCGCGATTTTATCCTGCACATGAAGATGCTTGATGATCTCCACGGCGATTATCCCACGGTTCACATTTCGCTTCACGCCGGGGAAATCACCCCTGACTTGGTTCCTCCGGACGGTTTGCGATTTCACATCCGCCAATCTGTGGAATTGGGCCACGCAGAAAGAATCGGGCACGGCGTGGATGTGATGCACGAAGATCACCCCATCCAACTCTTGAAGGAGATGGCCCAGCGGCATGTGCTGGTGGAAATTTGCCTTACCTCCAATGATGTGATCCTGGGCGTTCGCGGCGCGCAACACCCCTTCCCCACTTATCTTCGTTTTGGTGTTCCCGTGGCGCTGGCGACCGATGATGAAGGCGTCTCGCGTTCCGACATGAACCGCGAATACCTGCGCGCCATCGAAGGCTATGACCTGACATACCTGCAATTGAAGATGATGATCCGCGACAGCCTGGATCATGCCTTCATTTCCGGCGCAAGCCTGTGGGTCGCGCCCGAAGATTTTGTGCCCGTGACGGCTTGTTCGAAAAATGCAATGGGATCTGCACATCCTTCCGCACGCTGCAATACATTTCTGGCTGCAAACCCTCGCGCGCGGCTTGAATGGAAGGAAGAAGGCAAGTTGAATCAGTTCGAGAAGCGCTATTGACACTCATGGCGCTGCTCAAACCGTCTTATCGGTCGAATCGCAGGTCTTCTCCAAAGGGCAATCCGCGCACAGCGGCTTGCGCGCCTGGCAGATTTTCCGGCCAAACCAGATGACTTGGTGGCTGAAGCTGATCCACCGGTCTTTGGGGACAATCTTCATCAAGTCCTGCTCAATTTTTTCCGGAGTCTTCTGGCACGTGAGCTTTAGGCGGTGAGTGATGCGGAACACGTGAGTGTCCACGACAATGCCCGAGGCAATCCCATACGCCGTGCCAAGCACCACGTTGGCGGTTTTGCGCGCCACACCCGGAAGCGGGAGCAATTCCTCCATCGTCCTCGGCACCTCACCCTTGAATTCGCTGACGATTTTTGCGGCGGCGCCGCTAATGCTCTTTGCCTTGTTGCGGAAGAATCCGGTGGACTTGATGTCCTCCGCCAGCACTTCAGGACGAACGGCTGCGAAATCGGCGGGCGTGGGATACTTCTGAAACAAGCCGGGCGTGACCTTATTCACCCGCTCATCCGTACACTGCGCGGAAAGGATGGTGGCTATCAAAAGCTGGAAGGGGTTGGCGTGATGCAAGGCGCATTCAGCCTGCGGGAAAAGCCGGTCCAGCGCCCGGAATATTTCCTGAAGCCGGGAAGGCGAAGTATAACTCTTTGCTTTTCCGACCTTCTTTTTCGCCGCCGGCTTTTCGGATTTTGATTTCGACTTCTTCACTATGGGATGCGACATCACCCTAACTCACTCCCTTGTACTTTACGGGCATGGTCCCGGGGCATGAAAAACGCCAACCGCGGCTACGCGATCTTATGTGTTCCTTTCAGGTGGTCCGCCATCTTGCGGAAGGCGATGCCGCGATGCGAAATTGCGAATTTTTCCTCGGCCTTCAACTCCGCGAAAGTCCGTGAAAGGTGAGGCGCATAGAAGTACGGATCGTAGCCGAATCCACCCTGGCCGCGCGGCTTTTCCTGAATGACGCCATCCGCCCGCCCTTCAAATATCCCCAAGACGCTTCCCTTTTCGGCCAATGCGATCACGCAAAGGTAATGCGCGGGGGGATTTGGTCTTTCGCTCGCAACTTCAGTGGTTGTCATGATGGTGCTGGATTGACTTGATCCGGGGATTTGCAGCTTTGAAAGTTCATGCAACAATTTTTGATTGTTCTCATCATCCGTGGCATTTTCCCCCGCGTACCGCGCCGAGAACGCTCCCGGCGCGCCCCCAAGCGCATCCACACACAGTCCGGAATCATCCGCAAAAACCAGGCCCTCGGCCGCCTGGGAATAATAAGCGGCCTTCTTGCGGGCATTCCCTTCAAAGGTCCGGCCGTCCTCAACGCATGGGGCGATCTCCCGAATCCCCGGAAGCATCTCCACCTCGATTCCGAAGGGCCGTGCCCCGTCGCGGAACTCGCGCAGTTTCGCGGCATTTCCCGAGGCAAGATAAAGGGTCATCATTCATCGGGTCCGGCGGTGCTCCGGCCAACTTGCCCAGACCCACTGCGAGCGCAAGCTATCCTACGCCGGGGAGATCCAGTTTCAAAACGGACCGTTGCAGCTCAATCAGTTTTTCGATTGCGGGCTTTGCGATATCCACCATTCGCGTGATCTCCTCCCAGGCATAGGCCCGGCCCTCGGCTGTGGCTTGCACCTCCACCAATTTGCCGGTGCCCGTCATCACGATGTTCATGTCCACGTCGGCGTGCGAGTCCTCAGCAAAATTAAGGTCCAGCAGAAGTTCTTTGCCGATGATGCCAATGCTGATGGCTGCCAGATAATCTTTCAGCGGGATGCGGTGTATCACTTTCATTTCGCGAAGCCTTTGAAAAGCCAACCCCATGGCCACCAGCGAGCCGGTGATGGAAGCGGTGCGCGTTCCGCCGTCGGCACGAATTACATCGCAGTCCACCCACACCGTTCGTTCGCCCAGCGCCTCGGCATTGACGACGGCCCGCAACGACCGGCCGATGAGCCGCTGGATTTCCATGGTCCTGCCGCCTGGGCGGCCTTTGTTCACCTCGCGCGGGGTACGAGTTTCGGTGGCGCGCGGAATCATGGAATATTCTCCCGTCACCCATCCGCGGCCCGAACCTTTCAGGAACTGTGGCACGCCCTCCTCCACCGAAGCAGCGCAGATCACCTGCGTCTCACCCAAGCGGATCAGCACCGAACCTTCGGCAGAGGAAATAAAGTGGGGAACGATTTCAGCCGGACGCAGGTCGCTCGCTGTCCGTTCCTCGTCGCGAATCAGTTTGCCTCCTTGGTAGAGCAGACCGGAAAGGGGCTTGGGGGTTGACGCCATGATTCCTCTCGATTTTCCTTCAGGCATGGGGTTATTGGGCCGGAACCAACCAACTGGGATCCGGAACGTAAGATTCGCTCAAGTCTGCGTGTCCATCCAGCGACTCCACTTCCTGACCCTGGACCAGAATCCGCACTTTCTTGACGGCGGGCACGCTCGCGGTAACGGAACTGACCAGAGAATAAACTGAAAGTGTCTCACTTTCAATGCCCGAAGGGAAGTTCTGAAAGAGATCATTGGAAAAATCTAGGTATGCCGTCCCCTTGACAGTCAGAAACACGCCGCGAATCGTCGTGGCAGGCGGCAGCGGCGCGTCCGATCCCTGGCGCGACCCTTCAATCAGCGCCAGCAGGACCTGCCGGATGCGGTCCACGTCTTCCTTCGCAAGCGCAATCTGTCGGGTCTCCGGCGCCAGCCGTCCGGCGCTGAAAGATGGAAAATAAAGGGTCACGGTCTGCGGCGCTCCGCCTTCCACCTGCAACGCGGCTTGTGTCAGTTTGGTCCGTATCTCACTCTCGGCGTGCTGCGGTTCGAAAAAGAAGCGCTGCACGAGCTGCCGGAGGTAGAGCAAGCTCATGGCGGCGACGGGAAGTACAATCAGAATTTGTATCAGCACCCTTTTCTTCACGGTTCCCCTCTCCGTCAGATTTGCTGCACCGCTTGCGAGATGGCATCCGCTAGTGATTTCAAGAATCCAGTGTTCGCCAAAGCTGCGGCATTCTGGCTGGGCGCGAGCGTGCCCAATTCCACAGCTACGGCGGGCGCGTTGATGCTGCGAAGCTGGCGTACCGGTGCGGGAGAAGGTCCCGGCGCGTCAAGCCCTTGAATTTTTACCAATTGTTGTTCAATCGCCTGGGCCAACGCCTGGCTACGCTGCAAATGCGTCAGTTGCACCCATTGCCAGGGCACGAAAACAGAACTCAGAGCATTGGGGGGAGGCAACGACGGCGATTGATAGGTGTAAAGGCGCACTTCCGGGGATTGCTGTCCAAAATCACCGGCGTGGAACGTCAAGAACACCACAGCGCGGGAGGTATTCGCTTCCACAGTCCGCTGATCGAAGTCCGGATCCGTGTCACCCGTCCGTGTCATCAACACGTGAAACCTTTTCGTCGCGTCCAGGTCTTTGCCCAGCATCACGGCAAGCTGCGCCACCAGATTCTTCTCAAGCACACCGTCCTGGCTGTGCGCTCCGGGATCGTTTCCGCCGTGTCCGGCATCGAGCGCAATCACGGGCAGCGCCGGTGCTGAGGGCGGAGCGGAAGCTGGACCTTGACCAGCCGCCGGAGTGCTCGCAGCAGGCGGGGACTGCGGCGATGGCGCTGGGCCGGGTTTGGCTGCCTCCGCCTGGCGGTTTGCGCCGGGAGTTTGGCTCTTGGCAACCTGCGGCGAGGGGTTTTCAACGTCGAGAACGAGCTGATGCTTGTCCCCGCTGAGCTGCGGATAGAAGTTTAATCCCTGCTCCACAGGCGTGAGAATCAGCTTGGGATTACCGTCCGAATCGTCAAATTGCAGGCTCTTCAAATAGGAATTTGGGAATTCATAGACCGGTTCCATCGGTTGAATCGGAGGCCCTCCAATGAAGATCACCCATTTGCCGTTGCTCGAAGCAGTTTGAACGCTGACCGGACCGGTAAACCGGATGTCCAGCGCCGCGCCGTTGGGTTTGCCTTCCATCCTGACCGCAAAAGTGTTCGGCTTCATACCCCCAATGAATACCCGGTTGGAACCCATCTGATAGCTGATGTCCATCCCGGAAATTCTGGGCAGGACGGCGCTGATAAAATCCACGGGTACCAGGCTCTGGCCATTGACGATGCGGAAGGGCGCGGCCAGCTTGATCGTGGACTTGTCCAGCTTCATCTTGCGGTCACCCCGGTGAAACTGGAGCTGGCTACCTCCGATCCAAACCTTCAAGGAGTTTCGCTTCTGCTGCATTGCCGTCACCGTTCCCACCAGATTCAGCAGCGGTCCCAACGGCAAGTAGCTCTGGTTGCGGATTTCAATTGTAGAGAAAATCTGATGACCGTTGGGCAGGTAGAAAACAAAATTGCTACTCTCCGCCTGCCGCGCGGGCCACAACACAAAGACGATGGCTACTCCAAGGGCGGCCATGAAGCTTGCGGAGAGTGAGAAACGGGGTGTGAAGGTTCTGAAGGGCAGAAAGGAAATTTTCAAGCCGGCTCATCCTCTTCGGGTGGATGGAATCATCCCGCCATTAATCTGTTGCCAGATTTGGATTCTAAAACAGTTCCTTCAAAAGATTCAATGCGGGTCCGTTCTTTGCCGCCCGCAAGTTCGACATTGAGCCGGCGAGTTTATCTTGGTGCGTGGCGGTTCCAAGCATGTGGGACAAAAAGTTTTGAGGCATGAATTCCAAGGGGTTTCGGACGACTCCCGACGAGCCGCCGCAAATGCGGCACCGGTGACGCCTGCGGGAATGCTGCTGATACTGCCGCTCAAATTGCGCCACCACCCATTCTTGTTTGGGATTCAACTCTCATTTTGATTGAATATGGGAAACAACTTTAACCTGCAAGGCCATCTGCCTTACACCACAGAGACACGGAGACGCAGAGCTGGTATTTTCCCGTTAAGTTTTTCTCTGAGCCTCTGAGTCTTGGTGGTTCACAGCACCATCCTTTTGATCCCGTCGCGCAGAACCGGGACGTTGAAGTTGAGGGGCAGTGCTGGAAGCCCAGTCCCGGCAGATTCAGCTCGTGGCACAAGCACTCCTCGTAAGCCGACTCGAGCAGCCCCGGACCCAGCCCGCGATGAACCTCAATCGCCGCGCCAATCACTTTTCCGGTCAGGGGATCTTGTTCAGTCGTCATGAAACCCTTCAAACCACAGAGACACAGAGGCACAGAGAAAGAACGCAAAAAATATATGCTCTGTGCCTCTGTGGTTCTTCATCCCAATCCCATCATCCAACGGCGCGCCTTCTACGCTTCAAGCTCCGCGTGCTTGGCCTCGAACGCGTCGGCGGCGGCCCAGAGCTTCGATTCAATGCCGAGATAAGTGTAGTTAGTAGGTAGCATGTGGCAGATGGGAGGGCGGAGTCAGGAGCAAGTAAGCGTAATGCCTCCCTGCGATGGCGCTCAGGAAGGCCGCAATTCCCCGCGGATGACCCGGCGGAGCGTTTCCTCAAGCGTGGGCTTTTTGCCCCCCTCGATGTAGGTGCTCAGCGCATTGTTGATCAAGGTCTGATAGTTGCCGCCGCCGGCGCGATCCACCACGTCGCGAAAATAGTCCAGAATGTCGGTGTCCAAGCGGCGCGTTGCTTTGAAATGCCACGCTTCCGGAGGATGAAAAAAGCTACCAGATCGCGCGCCACAGGCTCTTGGCGGCCGCCGCTGTGCCGTGAGCCACCAAACCGGGCGCTTGAGCGGCTCCCTTGCCGACATCAACCGCGCCGTCTTTTGTAGTATCGAGGCCCGATTTAATCGCTCCACCGGCAGCCGATCCCGCCTTCGAAGCGTCACCTGCCGCGGCCTGGGCTCCATCCTTGGTGGCCTCACCCACGGCGGCGGCGCCGCCTGCCACGTCAGCCCCGCCCGCTTCGGCGGCCTGGCCGGCCTTCACCGATCCCTTGTAAAGTTCCTTGCCGGCGTAGCGGATGACCCCGGCCTGCGCCACCTGGACCATGAAGGCAAGCATCACGGTGCTCAGCATCCATAACCATACTTTTCGTTTCATCTTGATGACCTCCTAAAAGCTTCCTCACCTAAGAAGGTGAGAATTGGCATGTGCCTGCTTACGTTTAATTTCCCCTCGTTTATATTAGACGCTAAACATGGCCTGAGAGGTTGGCAGCCGGAAAAAAGTTTGGGAAGGTCCTCGCAACCGGGCATCCGCATATCAAAATGTTGCTCAGAAGTCCTCCAAAATATCCGTTACCAACGTCCGGGCCAGGTCCCGGGAGAGACGGTCAATGGCGGGCTGGTCCTCTTCAAACAGGACCGGGTTCAGCGGGCTGATTTGGTATTCCTCACGGAAGGTGTAATTCGAGTTGGAATAGATTGGCTTGTGAGTGTGCAAGTCCTGAAGGGTGACGGCGGCCGTCACCTGAATCTGAAGCGTCGTGGCACGACCGGTTTGAGGGTCGAACGTCAGCACGCTCTTCTTGACATTGCTGATAGTCCCCTTCAGCACGGCGTCCGCGCCAGAGGGGTTGGAGGTCACCCGGAACTTGGTCCGGTCCACAAACTCCTCCTTAATCGCCGCCGTCACCTTTTGCTCAATGCGGTATTGATGAGAGAGATTCTTGAAAGCGGGAATGGCAATGGTTCTGACATCGGCAGGAACCAGAACCGCCTTGCCGGCCACGTGATAGCCACAACCGGGAAGCGCGGAAACGGCAAAAACGACCCCGGCGGAGGTCATCCGCCGGATCGTCTTGCGCAAGCGTGGCCCGACTTTCGCAAATTCCTGTAACAGGTTTACAGTTCTATAATTTGAGAACCTATCAAGGAAGGCCAATAATCTCCAGGCGGGATGGCCGTAGAGACTGCATTGCGGCAGAGCGGCGGGTCCCTTCATAGGTCAGTGCAACATCGCTTTCTTCAGGAACTGTTCGGCCATCTCCACCGCACTCTTAGCCGCCAGGTGAAGGTCATCCACCGCGGCCCAAAGCCATAGGCCCGAATTTCCGGAAGCATCCTCCACCACCCCATCCACCAGAATATCCGCCGAGCCGGCGGCTTCGACTTGGGTGGCAGCGGGTTGGGAAAGGCGGTGAACCTGAACGCCGTCGCCCTCAAGGGCCTTGGAAGCAAGCGCCGCATCCGCCTTGGAGCCTACCTCGACATAAACGGAAAATGCAGTGCAAAAAAAGACGGGAACTTGCAAGACGCGGACGGCGGGATTTGGAATCCGGCCGGCAAGTGAGAGGCTCAATTCCCGGCGAATACGAGCCTCAAGCTCTGGAATTGCGGTCCGGGCGGTGCGGCCCGCCAGCCGGGGAAGCATATTGAATGCGATCTGGCTTCCGAAAACCGCTTCCGGAATCTTCTTGAAGCTCATTAATTTCAGAATCTGTTCCTGAAGTTCCTCCACCGCCTGCGGTCCCAGGTTGGATGCAGGAGCAAACACATTGGCCACGCTGCGCACCACGGGGAACTGTGCGGCGATCCGCAAAAGCAATGTGCTGAGCACCACCGAGACCGCATGGGGCGAGCGGATAAAGCGGTTTTTGGTTTCGGTTGACGGGGTGGTGCGTTGGTCCGGCCCATGGGATGAAAAAATAGCGCTGTCTGCCTCCGGGAGAATCTCCACCAAGCTAATCACCACCGGCCCTTTTGTTTCAACACGGCCGCTGGCGTCGCCCCGCGCCCCACTCGCCAGCACGTCCCAGTCAGCGGATGTGAGCGGGGCCGCAACAAAAATGAAATCGAGCTCATCGCCTTTCAAATCCTGAAGCGCTGTGGATTCGAGCGCGCCGGACTCCACGTCCAGGACGGGAATTTCCGGTTCTTTTTTGTCTGGCTCAATCGCCACGGAACTGAGGACCGGAAAGTTCCGCTCCTTCATCACCGTGGTCAATTCGCGGCCCTGCAGGGAAGTTGCCCCCACCAGTCCGACGCGGCTCCCGTAAGAGGGGTTCATGCGGGGTGCGCCTCTTGACCGGCTGATCCTTCGCTTGCCGCGGTGGGTGGATGAGGATGGATTTTGGAAACCAGGCGGCCGATGGGTCCGGAGAGCGCGTAAACCGAGGCAAGGATCAGGAGAACCGGCTCGGAATAAGTCCAAATGGCCCAGATGATAAGCCCGAAAATGATAACATAGAAGAAAGGCCGTTGGCGGCGCAGGTCCAGCGTCTTAAAGCTATAATAGCGCACGCGACTCACCATGAGGAAAGCCGCGCAGGCGACAATGGCGATCCACACCGTGCCCGCCACCCAATCATCCACCGGGTATTTCGCCCAATGGACAACGGCGGCGATAACGCCTGCTCCGGCGGGAATCGGCAATCCCACAAAGTAACGGCGGTCACTGGAAGATCCTTTGTCAATGTTGAAGCGGGCGAGGCGCGCTGCGCCGCAAAGGACAAAGGAGAAGGCGATGATCCAGCCGGTCTTTTGTAAGTAGAAGACCAGGTGCGCCCCGGCAATTTGCTGCACGGCGCGAACGCCCCAAGTGTATGCGAGAAAAGCCGGCGCCACCCCGAAAGCAATCACGTCGGCCAGCGAGTCAAACTCCCGGCCAAAATCGGAGCAGGAATTGGTAAGACGGGCAATGCGGCCGTCCAACCCGTCAAACACGATGGCCCAACCAATTTTCTTGGCGGCATCGTCAAACGCCGCAAGGATTGCAGCGCTGCTCATGTGTGCGGCCAGCATTTGCGCGCCATTCAGCGTGGAAAGAATGGCGATGTAACCGCAAATGAGTGTGCCCAAAGTAAAGAGGCTGGGCAGGATGTAGACGCCGCGCCGCGCCGGTGATTTGTGCGGGCTACTCGCTTTGGGGGGTTGCGAATCCAAGAATGCTGCTCCCGGCTTGCACGCGGTCTCCCACCTTTACGTTCCATTCCGCGCCTGTCTCGATAATCAAATCCACCCTGGAGCCAAACTTGATCATGCCCACTCGTTCGCCGCGCGCCAGCCGGTCTCCAAGTCTCTTCCAGAATACGATACGCCGCGCCACCGCGCCAGCAATTTGCTTCACCACCACTCTGCCCAATTCGCCTTCCACCGTGAAAGCGTTCTGCTCATTTTCCACCGAGGCCGCAGACTTGGAAGCGATATGGAAAGACCCTGGGCGATAGATCACCTTCTTGATGACGCCAGGAATGGGGGAGCGGTTCACGTGTACGTTCAGCGGCGACATAAAAATGCTAAGCCGCTTCACCGTCTTTCCTTCCAACTCTTCTTCGATGATTTGCACCACTTTCCCATCCGCGGGTGATACGATGGCGCGCGGGTCGGCGGGAACCCGCCTCTCCGGGTCTCTGAAAAAATTTAAGGCAAAAATGGAAATCAACAAGAACAGAACAGCAAGGACAAATAGGTGGAGCGCAAAAAGCAACGCTGCCGCCACCAACAGAGGCAACCCGTACCAGTAACCATCCTTGACCATATTCCGATTTTCTCCCGGGAGTCCCGCTGGGGGCAACAAGATTCAGCTTTTGCGAACTCTGCCAGGCCCGGCTACAAGGCCAGAAGCAGCCTGGCATCAAGGCCGCCGGCGGGACCCCGGGAAAAGCAGGGAGAGGATTAGGCGCTCCCTGCTTTATGAAGCAATGTCTCCATCCGGTCTTTGGCCCTCAGCTTCAGTTTCTTCAGCCGGACCTCTTCAACCTGTTCTTGTTCGCTGAGATATTTTTTATTGGAAAGTTGTTCGAGTTGTGCGGCGTAAATGGCGTGTTCGTGTTCGAGGCGTTGGAACTCCGTGTCACTGGCCATCAAATGATCCCGGACGGCCCCGGTAGCGCTGCTCATAGGCGTATCTCCCCGATTTGAATTCAACCCTGCCGTCAGGCTAGCACAGGCATTGAGGCGGTTCAAGAAATAAGTCGGTTGGGTAATGACTCAGTTTGATGTTTCCTGACCATGTTCGCCGCCGTCATCCCCGCGAAGGCGGGGATCCATGCCAGAGACGAGCTTTTTTCCCCGCGAGTTCAGCATGCGACTCCGGTTCGCGGAATGGATTCCCGCTTTGGCGGGAATGACGGTAAAGAAACAAACTGGCACAGAATCGCCAAACTGAGTCGCTACCGTTGGTTGGGTCCATTGGAAGAATCGGCTTGACTGAAGACCGCAACATTGTACTATATCGTACACATTCTAGCAGATTCGAATAGGAGACTGGCAGTGGAGCACCAAATCGAGTTAAACGGCCGGCCATTGATGACCCAGGCGAACCTTGTAGTCTTGGTCCGGTCATTCCTGAGCGTGCCGTCATTATTCGCGCAAAGGAAGGATTGGCAAGGCAAGACTCAAGACAAGGCCATCTTCGCAAGGATCCTGGTAGTATTCTTTGCGCAGCGATTGGCGCTGGAAACCCATTGATGTATAAAGAGTTAGAGCCGAGTGGTTGGAGGCGCGAACTTCCAGGAAAATCCGGCGGGCATGGGATTGAGCCAGGCGCTGAATGCTTTCCCGGATCAGTGCCCGGCCCACGCCCCGCCTTTTGCAGGATGAAGCAACGGCAAGGTTTAGCAGTTCAGCTTCATCTGCAACTTGGCGCAAAACGGCGAAGCCCGAAATGGTCCCGGGCTGGCCCTCCTCCGCTGCTACCAAGCCGAGGTTTCCGGGCGGGCCGATGAGGGAAGCGTAATCCGTTTCCTTCCATTGGGATGCGGATGGGTTCTGGCGCTGGATTGCCATGACCTGCGGGAGGTCTAATTTGTTGAGTGACCGGATTAGAATTTCCATTGGCAGTGGGGATTACAGACCATTCTTGCTCGTGCAAGTGCCGAACGCCAAGGGGCGGTAGTGGTACGTTTTGGCGGCTGTAGCGGCGGTCGGAGACCGCCGCTACAGCCGCCAAAATGTACCACTACCCGAAAGCGGGAACGGGAATCCAAGGAGTCCTCATTCCCGCGCAAGCGGGAATCCACATTCTGCCCTGCCGCATGGGCCCCCGCCGATGCGGGGGCGACCGAGAATGGAGGAGCGGATCAATCCCTCAAATTGGTTTCCGCATCCGTGCGGCGGATGTAATAGGCGTCGAGTTCCTGGGAGGATGGTTCGCTGCCCTTGAGTTGCGCAGCCCGCGCCAAACGGGCGATCGCTGCGAGCAAATGGCCGCGAACGGAAACCCAACCGATCCCTTGCGGCAATGATTTGCGAAGTTCCTGGGTGGCAACTTCGTGATCGCGGACGACGCAAGTGAGGCTTGCCGCGCCCTCCGCTGTGGTCTGAATGAGGGCCAAAAGTTCGGCAGGTCCGAGAACGAACCCCTCCGCGGCTGGCGAAAATAAGCGGGAGTCGAAAAGTGGCGCGGCGGCCAGTCTCGTTTCACCTGCCGGCGGAATCCGGCTGAAGAGAGCCGTATAGAACTCCTTTCGCCGGGCGTCGAGAATTGGGATGGCACATTCCGAGGACGGTGCGGCTTCCTCCGCCAGAGCATGGAGAACGGAGACGCCGCGCGCCGCCCGTCCACAGGCCTTTGACCAGCCGAGCACGGCGGCCAGCCCGGTGCGAATTCCGGTGAATGATCCGGGGCCGTTGGCGGCCGCGAAAAGGTCAATTTCCTTGATGCCGATGTTGGCGGCTTGAAGAATGGAGTCGAGCCCGGCAAATAGCGCCACCGAGTAGTTGCCGCCACTCCCATGGGGTGATTCGGCCAGGCACTCATGGTCACGGAAGATGGCCACGCCGCCCATTTCGCTGGTGGTGTCGAGGGAAAGTATCAGCATGACTTGGCTATTATAGGGTGAACGGCGGACGAATGAAGGCAGAATCGGGTAGTGGCGCAATTTGCTGTAGCGGCGCTCTATGAGCGCCGGAAACCGTTGAGGATTCAAGTTCGGCGCTCATAGAGCGCCGCCGCCGCAACCAAACGGCGCCACTACCCAGAATCGTGACCCACCAGAGGCCCGCCAGCCGTATGTTAGAATAGAGGTGAAATCTGGAACTCCGAAGACGATCTAACTGGGCCGGGGACGCCTTTAACCCGGCACAAGCGTTTGATTTTTAATGCCGTCCGGCGCACGCGGCGGCAATGACGTTGGGGGCGGCTCAAAGATGCCGCTCTCGTCCAAATTCTATGCCTGAAATCGCCAAAGCGGCTGCGCGGCCCCTGGAACTGACGGAGGTTCTTTCGCTCCTCCTGCAGGCCGGGGAACGGATCAGCTCCACTCTCGATCTGGACGAGCTTCTGCAGCGCATCGCGGAAATCATCAAGACCGCCATTGACTACGAAGTGTTCGCAATTCTCCTGGTGAATGAAAAGGCCCAGGAGCTCCGCATCCGCTTCAGCGTGGGGCACCCCGAAGATGTGGTACGCAGTCTGCGGATTAAAGTGGGCGAAGGGGTGGTGGGACGGGCCGCAGCGTCGCGCCGTTCCGTGGTGGTGAACGATGTGACCAAGGACGCATCCTACATTCAATCCCTGCCGGCGGTTCGCTCCGAACTTGCGGTGCCACTCATTTTCAAAAACCGGGTTGTGGCGGTGATGGATCTCGAGTCCCCCTGGCCCAATTTTTTCAATGACCAGCACCAGAACCTTATGGAGCTTTTGGCCAGCCGCATCGCCGTGGCCATTGAAAACGCCCGTCTTTACCGGCGCAGCGTGCGCCAGGCGCGGACGCTGCAACTGCTGAACGAAATCAGCCGGGAGCTTTCCTCGGTACTGGTGCTGAACGAACTGCTGCGCAAGATCGGTACTTTGGTCCGGCGGCTGATTCATTACGACCGGTTCGGAATTCTCCTGACGGACGAGCATACCCAGACTTTCAACACGGTCATCTCCGTCAAGCAGAACCAGAGCACACCGGACCGGGTCAGCGTGCCGTTTGGCAAAGGGATTATCGGCGCGGCCGCGGCCTCCCGCCGTCCGGTGCTGGTGGCCGATGTCACGCTTGACCCGCGCTACATCGCCAGCAACACGGAAACACGCTCCGAGATGGCCATTCCTCTGGTTCACCGGGACCGGGTGATTGGCGTCGTGGATCTGGAGAGCGGCGAAGTGGGCGCCTTCAATGAGGATCATGTCCGCATCTTTTCAACGCTGGGCCCCCAGGTGGCCATTGCCATTGAGAACGCCCGCCTTTATGAGCGCGCCGTGCGCAGCGAAGCGCGCATGGAAAGGGATCTGGACCGCGCCCGGGAAATCCAGATGCACCTTATGCCCACACCCTCCCCGACCATCCAGGGGCTTGAGGTGCAGGCGCGATTTCGGCCGGCGCGCGAGCTGGGAGGCGACCTTTACGACTTTCTCTCCTACGGCAAGGAGCGCCATGTGCTTGCCATCGGGGATGTGAGCGGCAAGGGAGCGCCGGCCGCGCTCTATGGCGCCATGGCCATTGGCATCCTGCGCAGCCTGGCTCCGCAGCGGTTGATGGCCCCGGAAATGCTCAAGAAGCTCAACATTCTGCTGCTCGACCGCAAGATTGAAGGTCATTTCATTACGCTAACTTATTGCGTGTGGGAGCCGAAGACCCGCGTTTTGAAACTGGCAAATGCCGGAATGCCGCTGCCGGTCCTGGTCCGCAAGGGGAAGGTCCACGCCATCCGCGCCGAGGGAATTCCGCTGGGCTTGTTGGACCACGTTGAATACCAGGAGACTTCACTGACTTTGCAAAAGGGTGACCTGCTGGCCCTGTTTTCCGACGGCCTGGGTGAAGCAACGAATGCCAAGCTGGAAGAATTCGGCAACCGCCGGTTGGAGGCGCTGCTCCGCCAGCATGCGCTTCAGCCGCCCGCCGAGATCATCGAAAAGCTCTTTGAGGCGATCGGAATATTTGAACAGGGAAAGGCGCCGCGAGACGACCAGACCATCCTGTTGGTGAGGGCCAAATAATGGAAGTGGCGCAGACTCCGGTGGACAAGAGCCAGGCGCAGCATGCACAAGCCGCGCCGTGGGAGAGGGACGGCTTTGAGTACCGCTCCGGCCAGTTGTTCTGCGAGGACGCGCCGCTGCGGGAACTGGCCGCGCAATTTGGCACACCGCTTTATGTTTATAGCCAGGCGGCGATGTTGAACCGTGTGCAATGCTTGCGCGATGCGCTGCGAGAAATCCCTTCGCTGTTGTGCTATTCCGTCAAAGCCAATTCCAATCTTTCCATTCTGAATGTATTGCGGGAAGCGGGCTGTGGGTTTGACATCGTTTCCGGCGGCGAGCTGGCGCGTTGCCTGAAGATTGGCGCCGGCGGCTCCGGCATCGTCTTTTCCGGGGTCGGCAAGACGGCCGCTGAAATCGATGCGGCGCTCAACGCCGGAATTCTTCTGTTCAATATTGAGTCCTCCGGCGAATTCGATCTGATCGAGGCCCGCGCCCGGCACCACGGCATCATCGTGCCCATTTCCATCCGTATTAATCCTGACGTTGAAGCGGAAACTCATCCCTACATCTCAACCGGGCAGACCATTCACAAGTTTGGCGTGCCCGCGGAGGAAGCCCTGGTCCTTTACCGCCGCGCCGCGTCTTCCAGCGCCTTGCAAATCTCAGGCATCGCCTGCCACATCGGCTCGCAAATCCTGGAGACCGCTCCCTATCTGAAGGCATTGGACGAGCTTCTCTCAGTGGTTCGAGCCGTTGAGTCGATGGGCGCGAGGGCGCAATACGTGGATCTGGGCGGCGGGTTCGGAGTTCGATACGCTGGCGAGACGCGCTTTGACCTGACCCCATTGGCCGCAGGACTACAATCCCGGTTGCAAGACCGGAGTCATCGCTTGATCCTTGAGCCTGGCCGGTTCATTGTTGGCGAGGCGGGCGTTCTTCTCACCACCGTGCTCAATGTGAAGCGCAATGCTCTCAAGAATTTCGTGGTGGTGGATGCCGGCATGAATGACCTGATCCGCCCCGCGCTTTACGGGTCCTATCACGGCATCATCCCGGTGAGAGACCACGAGGCTCGAAAGATTTTGGCGGACGTGGTGGGGCCGGTGTGCGAGACCGGAGACTTTATCGCCAGAGACCGGGAAGTGGCCGAAGTTGAGATCGGAGAGTACCTGGCCATTCTCTCAGCGGGGGCTTATGGGTCATGCCTCGCTTCCAACTACAACTCCCGGCCGCGCCCCGCGGAGGTGTTGGTCCGCGGCGGCGCCACGCATCTCATCCGCCGCCGGGAGACGATGGACGATCTAATGGCGGCCGAGATGCTTTGATGTTTTCTTCAAGCCTCGCAAAGCGGAAAGTGGAATGTTTGACGAAATGCCCGCCAAGCCCCATCAATAAAGGGCGAAACGCCAGTCAGAAAAAACATTCCGTCAAGAGTGCTCGGCATTCAATTTTAGAGGTACGAGCCTGAAGAATCCGGTCTAGGGCAATACTGTTCGGTTTGGGTGTACCTCCTGAAGTTTATGGCAGGAGCGTCGCCTCCCCTCATCCCCGCCCTCTCCCCGCTTGCGGGGAGAGGGGGAACCGCGCAGCGGTGGGTGAGGGGTTCTCGTCAAATGCCTTGTGTAGTTACCCTCGACCGGACCTTAAGTGAACAACATTCAGGCCAGAGGTTCTTCATATCTTGCGGACTGCCTTCTGCCGGCTGCAACCTTGCTTCTCTACCGCTCTCCCCACTTCAATTTCTGGCGCAGGATTTCATAGTAGCTGCGGTGGTGCGGCTGAACCAGCTCGACGTAGGAGGATGACTTGCTGGCTCTCACCGTGTCTCCGCTTTGCACCGCGATGGCCACTTGTCCATCCGCGGTGAGATAGACGGACTCGGTATGCCCGGTGATGACGACTTCGATGGTGACCGAGTCCGGCAGAACGATAGGGCGGTTGGTGAGCGTATGGGCGCAGATGGGGGTCACAATGAACGCGTTCACGCTAGGAACAATCACCGGGCCGCCCGCCGCCAGGGAATAGGCGGTTGAGCCGGTCGGCGTTGAGACGATCAGGCCGTCGGCCTTGTAATTGGAAACGAATTTCCCGTCCACGGACATTTCGAAGTCGAGGATGCGGGCAATCGCGCCCTTGTTCAGCACCACGTCATTCAACGCCAGCAAGGATGAAATCACCTCGCCCCGCCGGACGATGTCCGCTCGGATTTGCACGCGACGGTCGCATTGAAAATCACCGCGCAGAACCCTTTCCAGTGTGGGATAGAGATCGTCCAAAGTGATGACGGTCATGAAGCCCAGCCCGCCCAGATTCACCGCCAGGATGGGAACGGGTTTCGTGTTCAAATCACGGGCCGTCGCCAGAAGCGTTCCGTCACCACCAAAAACGACAACCAAGTCCGCTTGCGCCGCCATGTCATTCCGGGAGATGGCGGGCTCTTTGGCATCGAGCAGGGCATTCGTCTCAAAATCCACGAACGGTTCGACACCGCGCTGGCGCAGCCATTCAAGCAGCGGTGGCACCACCCCCCGCACGTCTTCCTTCCTCGGCTTTGATGTGATTCCGATTCTCCTGATTTCCATTGATCCTTTGACGCCCAATTGGGATACGGAATGCGCGCTTCCGGTTGGTTTTGCGGCGCGCCCCACGCCGCCGGCTTTGCCCGGTGGCAGTGTACCAATCCGTTTGGGCGGCCGCTTGGAAAGCTCGCACAAAGAACTGCTATTTTAGCCGCGTCCGGGCCAGATTGCATGAAGGAAAAATTCGCGGTTGCCGGAAGCGCCCAAAATGGAACTTGGAACTTCTCCCATCTTCTCAAACCCCAGCTCGATGGTCTTCTGGCTGACGCGATCCAGGGCTTGTTGATGAAGGACGGGATCGCGCACCACGCCGCCTTTGCCGACTTGGCCCCGGCCCACTTCAAACTGCGGCTTCACCAGCACCAGCAGGCGCGCGCCGCCTTTTAGCAGCGGCGGAAGAACGGGCAGGATCATCGTTGCGGAGATGAAAGATACGTCCATCGTCACCAGATCAAAAGTCTCTCCCAACTGGTTTGGCCGCAAGTATCGGGCGTTGGTCTTTTCATGAACCCGGACGCGGGGATCATTCCGTAATTTCCAATCAATCTGATTGGTTCCGGCATCAACGGCAACCACCCTTGCGGCGCCGCGCTGGAGGAGACAATCGGTGAACCCGCCGGTGGAAGCGCCCACGTCGAGGCATATCTTCCCGGAAGGATCGATGTGGAAGGCATCGAGAGCGCCTTGGAGCTTCAGCCCGCCCCGGCTGACGTAGGGCAGTCTTTCGCCGACAATGCGGATCTCCGCGCCGGCCCGGACCACGGCGCCACATTTCTCAAGCTTTTGGCCATCGGCCAGAACTTGGCCGGCCAGGATCAAAGCCTGCGCCCGCTGCCGCGATTCGGCGAAACCCCGGTCTGCCAGAAGACGGTCCAACCGTACTTTGCCCTCGGACTCAACGGCATGACCGGATGGACGCTTCATCCAACCTCGATCGGACGGTTTGTGAAGGTGAGGATCCTCGAGTAAAACATCGTGAATAACGCGGGTCAAGATCAATGCTGCTCACTTAAGGTCCGTTCGAGAATGATGCACACGGTTAAACCAGAGCCCCTCACCCACCGCTGCGCGGTCCCCCTCTCCCCGCCTGCGGGGAGAGGGCTGGGGTGAGGGGTCAGGCGACGCCTCTGACATCAACATCATGAGACTCGCCTTATCTGAACAGTATCCGGGTTAAGACCGGATGGCGCGATAGCGGACGTCGGCGCGAGCCGTTACTTCACCCGCATAAGTGCGAATCCTTTGCACAATACCGTCCACGTCCAGGCCGTACTTGGCATGAAGCAGGCTCGGCGCACCGTGTGGAATGATGCGGTCCGGAACGGCGATGCGCAAGATGCTGGTAGCGATTTTCCGGTCGTGTAGCAGCGCGGCGACGTTGGCGCCGAATCCTCCCGCTTCCGTGCCCTCTTCCGCCGTCACCAGAAAACGCTTCTCCGCCGCCAGCACCGCTATCAATTCTTCGTCCAGAGGTTTCATGAAGCGGGCATTGATGACGGTGGCGTGAAGTCCTTCCGCTGACAGCCGGGCAGCGGCCTCCAAGCAAGGGTAGACCATGCTGCCCAGCGCCAAGATGGCGATGTCGTCACCTTCGCGCAGAATTTCCGCTTTGCCAATTTCGAGCTTCTTGAAATCCGGATCGTAATCGACACCGAGGCCGTTGCCGCGAGGATAGCGCACGGCAGAAGGCCCGTCAATGGTGAGGGCCGTCGCCAGCATGTTGCGCAACTCGTTCTCATCCTTGGGCGCCATGACGACGATTCCGGGAGCGGCGGCGAGATAAACCAGGTCGTAAAGGCCGTGGTGGGTTGGACCGTCGGCCCCCACCAAGCCGGCGCGGTCCAACGCCAGCACCACCGGCAGCCGCATCAAACACAAGTCGTGAATCACCTGGTCATAGGCGCGTTGCAGAAACGTGGAGTAGATCGCCGCCACCGGGCGCATGCCTTCGCAAGCCAGGCCGGCCGCAAAATCCACGGCGTGCTGCTCGGCAATGCCCACGTCGAAAAAGCGGTCGGGAAATCGCTTGGAGAACTCGTCCAGCCCCGTCCCCTCACTCATCGCGGCGGTGATGGCGACGATGCGAGGGTCTTTCTCCGCCAACTCGCACAATGCCTTGCCAAACACCGCCGTATAGCTCGGCGCCTTGCCGGGGGCCTTGTGAAATGCGCCGGTCGAAATGTCAAATTGAGTGACCCCGTGAAATTTGACCGGCAGCTTTTCAGCGTGAGGGTAGCCTTTGCCTTTTTGGGTGACGATGTGGAGCAAGGTGGGGCCGGGATTGTCTTTGACCTTGTCAAGTACGGTGAGCAGTTCTTCCAGGCTATGCCCATTCACCGGGCCCACGTAATCAAAACCCAGTTCCTCAAAGACCATTCCCGGGATCAAAAGGGTTTTGGCGGTGTCCACCATGTCCTTCGAGAGGCGCAACAGGCGAGGGCCCAGGCGGGGAACGCTCAAAATCATCTTCTCCACTTCGGAAGTCAGGCGGTGATAGGCCTGGCCGTGAACGATGCGGTTGAGATACCCCTCAATGGCGCCGACATTGGGGGAGATGGACATTTTGTTGTCGTTCAGAATGACCAGGACTTTTTTCTGAAGCGTTCCCAGGTTGTTGATCCCTTCCAAGGCCACTCCGCCTGTCAATCCGGCGTCACCCACCACGGCCACCACGTGGTAGCTCCCGCCTTTCAAGTCGCGCGCCACGGCCATGCCCAGCGCTCCGGAGATCGCCGTGCAAGCGTGCGCAACGTTGAAAGTGTCATAGGGACTTTCATCACGAACCGGAAAACCGGAGATGCCGCCATATTGCCGCAGCGTCGGGAAGCGGTCGCGGCGGCCAGTGATGATTTTGTGACCATACGCCTGATGGCCCACGTCCCAGACAATTTTGTCCTTGGGGGCATCAAAGGTGTAGTGCAAAGCCAGGGTCAGTTCCACCACTCCCAGGCTTGAGGCCAGGTGGCCGCCAACCTGTGACACGACTGAGATCAGGTAGTCCCGCAATTCCTCCGCGACCTTCGGCAGGTCTTGGCGAGGGACTTTCTTCAGATCGCCGGGGGAATCGATTCGCGTCAGATATTGATATTCCATCATTCTTCCCTTTCACTTCCCGTCCTGAGCCGGAATGCCGATGCCGCTAACCTGGATGCTGTTCACATAGTGCAGCGTTTCGTAAGTTCGCTCACGTATTCTCGCACCCCCTCACCCGGCGCGACGGGAAGCACTGCTTCCCCGCGCCACCCTCTCCCCGCTTGCGGGGAGAGGGGCTTGGGGGTGAGGGGTTGTTGACGAACGTTGCAAGAATACGTCACCGTAATTGCGAATGGTGGTACTTAGCCAACTATCCCGTTGGAGCCTGATTCCCACGCGCTGTAGGGGCGGGCCTTGTGCCCGCCCGTGGGCGGACGTCAGGAGTTTCGCTCCACCAGGTAGTGGGCGATATCCTGCAGGCGCTGCGACCGCCCTCCGCAGGCGTCGAGGGCGCTGCATGCTTCTTCCACCAGCCCGGCTGCCATGCTTTTGGACCGTTCAACTCCATATAACGCCGGGTAAGTTGCCTTGTGCTGCGCGCCATCTTTCCGAACGGCTTTTCCCAACGCCTGTTCGGACCCCAGAACGTCCAGCAGATCGTCCGCAATTTGAAAGGCCAGTCCCGCCTTTTCTCCATAGACGGTTACGGCGTTCAGCCCGGCCTCGTCAGCGCCAGCCAGGATCGCGCCGCTCCGCACGGCGATGCGGATAAGGGCTCCGGTCTTCGCCGTGTCGATGAATCCGACGATGGCCGGAGTGACTTGGTGTTTCCCGCTCTCCAGATCCACCACCTGCCCTGCGACCATGCCGTTCCGGGTGCCAATGGCGTGCGAGAGTTCATTGACCACCCGCAACTTTGCCCCGGCGTCGCACCGGCCTGCCCCGGAAATAACTTCAAAGGCGAGTGTGAGCAGGGCGTCACCGGCAAGGATGGCGGTGGCCTCTCCGAAAACCTTATGGCACGTCGCTTTGCCCCGCCGAAGATCGTCATTGTCAAGCGCCGGAAGGTCATCGTGGATCAGCGAATAAGTATGAATCAATTCCAGCGCGCAGGCTGCCGGCAGAATCGCAGTGTCTTCGCCTCCGAAGAGTTTCCCGGCTTCAAGACACAGGATGGGCCGAAGCCGCTTTCCTCCCGCCAACGTCGAATAGCGCATGGCTTGGTGAATGGACTCGGGATACTCGGCAGCGCCGGGAAGCAGGCGGTCCAATTCGGCATCAACTTGGCCTCTTTGGGTCTTGAAAAATGCCGCGAGCGAACTCGCAGACTGGTTTACAGAAGCGCTCAAGGGGTCTCCGCATCCTCCGGATCAAAAGGCTCCGCGGCCAAACCTCCTGCCCGTTTTTTAAGGATTTCGACGCGCCCTTCCGCCTCTTCAAGCTGCTTGTGGCAGACATTGGAAAGCTTCATCCCTTCTTCGTAGAGCTCGAGGGATTTTTCGAGGGGAAGATCCGCCTGCTCGAGTTGTGAAACGATGGCGTCCAAACGCTCCATGTTTTTCTCGAAGCTGTCGGCTTTGGCGCTTTTTGTGGGTTGGTTCATGTTAAACACCACTCTGCGAGGCGGTTAAATTGCTTGCCACGGGGCTCACTCTGAAATCCCGGATCTTCCGGCTGACGACCGGTTCGCCAATGAGCCGACCGCCGCTTGCGCCACTTCGAGCGCCAAAGCGTAGCGTCCAAACGGCGATGAGATCTGAACGCCTTGCACCATGCCTTTCATCTCCAGCAGGAGTTCCTGCGCGATCTTCAATCCTGCGGCGCGAGCCTGCTCACCGGTGTCTGCCTTTCTCATGCGGTCAAGGACCGCTTGGGGTACGGACATGCCCGGCACCTCGTTGTTCAGGAACTCCGCATTGCGGAGACTGGTGAGGGGCAAGATGCCGGCAAGAATGGGAACGGGTTGCGCGCCCGCAACCTCGACTCCTTTAAGGAACTGTTCGAGTTGCCTTGTGTCAAAGACGGGTTCTGTGATCGCGAAATTCGCGCCGGCCGCGACTTTGTATTCAAAGCGCCGGACTTCCTCATCCATTCTTAGCGCCGCCGGGTTGGCCCGCACCCCGATCAAGAAGCCGGTAGGGGTGCCGAGGGGATTTCCGCCAATGTCCAGACCGCGGTTCAGATTGCTCAGAATGTTGACCAGTCCGATGGAATCCACATCCAGGACGGTGGTGGCGCCGGGATAGGCGGTGAACTGCGAAAGCTCGCCGGTCACGGCCAGAATGTTCTTGATGCCGAGCGCATAGGCGCCCAGCAAATCCGACTGGATGCTAAGAATGTTCCGCCCCCGGCAACTGTAATGAAGAAGGGCCTCGATTCCGGCGCGTTCCTGCAGGAGCGTGGCAAGGGTTTGGGCGCTCATGCGCGCCGTGCCGCCCTGGCCATCGGGAACGTTTAGCGTCTCGATACCGTGTGATTGGAGAAAGCGCGCCCCTTCCATCTCCCGCGTGGCGTCGCAACCCTTGGGCGGAATCATCTCCACCAGAACCGCGAATTCGCCGCGAGCGAGTTTTTCCCCAAGATGGGAACGCGTTTCGATGGGCGCCGGCTCATGGGCTGGAACCTCGCGCCGCGGCGCCTCCAGGCGGACCCGCTTGCGGATGGGTTGCAAAGGTCGAACGGCCGACTTGAGGGCGCGGATGTGATCAGGAGTGGTCCCGCAGCAACCGCCAATCAGCCGCACGCCATGATCGATGAAATGGCGGGCATATTCGGCCATGTAGTCGGGGGAGCAAAGGTAAATGCTGCGGCCGTCCACCGTGCGCGGCAGTCCGGCGTTGGGCTGGGCGGAGAGCTTCTTGCCAGTGACCTTGTTCATGCGCTCAATGGTTTCAAGCATCCCGGCAGGTCCCATGCTGCAATTCAGGCCGATCACGTGCGCGCCGCAGGCATCCAGGTCGCGGGTGAATTCCTCGGGTCCGGCCCCGGTGGGCGTGTTACCGTCCTCTTGGACGGTCATTTGCACCACGATTGGGAGGTGGCTGACTTCGAGCACGGCGAGGACCGCTTGGCGCGCTTCGCTCAGGTCAATCATGGTTTCGATCACGATCAGGTCAACGCCGCCCTCAACCAGCGCCTCAATCTGTTCACGGAACTGGGCGCGTGCTTCCGCCAACGAGGTGGGCCCGAGTGGCTCCAACGGAATGCCCAGCGGTCCAATCGAGCCAGCCACGTAAAGGTCTTCACCGGCGATCTCCCGCGCCAGTTTTACGGCGGCCAGGTTGATCTCCCGAACCTTGGGGGCCAAGTCATATTTTTCGAGGCGTGCTTGAGTCGCTCCGAAGGTATTGGTCTCAAGCACTTCCGCGCCCGCCTTCATATATGCCAAGTGGACGTCCTTCACCAGTTGGGGCGCAGAAAGGTTGAGCTCATCGAAGCAGCGGCTGAAGGAGATGCCCTTCGAGTAAAGCATCGTTCCCATGGCGCCGTCGCAGACCACAATCCGCTTTTCAATTCTTTCCAGAAAAGGCTCGCGCATGTTTATGACAGTTTAGCATGGTCCGGGATAATCTGGCCCAGGACGGGAAGGCGCGTTACTGGCGCAGTTTGCTGTAGCGGCGCTCTATGAGCGCCGGAAACCGTTGAGGATCCAAGTTCGGCGCTCTATGAGCGCCGCTACAGCAACCAAACTGAGACACTACCGAAGGCGCAGACTCGACAAAAAAACAGAGGGGCCATCCCGCAAAAAGCGGAACGGCCCCTTTTTGAAACTCTCAAGTCTTGAAGACTTGAGCATCCAGACAAGCCCTACAAGTTCCCCTTTTTAATTAATTGCAGCTCGGGAACCTAAAGGCACCCAACCGGGTGCTCCAAGCGAAGGTTCCGGTTGACTGGTAATACTCGGCGGTATACCAGAACGTGCAATAGTCCTGGGAGTCGAGCGCCATGCTGGTGTAATCTCCCCAGCGATTGGCGGTGTCGATCTGTGAGCCGGTACCCGCGGTCATCAGGATTTCAGATTCCATGGTGCCGGGGGAATCCGTCGGGACGCGGCCCGTAATGTTGATGGAGGGGTACATGGACGAGCTTGATGTGCTGTAGCCGAGCAACATGTCACCCTTCTTGTCTTGAGCGATCGACCCCATCCAGCGATAGTTGGTATCGGGGGCGAAGGTGCCCTGCTGGAATGGCATAAGACTGGTAGAACTTTCCGAAGACCGGAACTCATACCACCTTTCGCCGACTTGTCCAGTGGGGGAGGTCACTGCATGGTTTACCGTCCATGATTGGTGTTCGGCAGCGCTGGGGAATGCTGTCGCCACATTGACGTAAGCCAGCCGGTACATCAGCCGGTCGCCCAGGGAGTCCAGCACATCGCCGACGCCCTTCTGCTGAATGCAGGCGCCAAAGCCGCCGCAGGCCAGGCCGAAGGTGCTCACGGTGATAGGCATGGTCCCACCGCCACCCGTGAAGGTGGAGTCATTGGGATTGGCGAAATCCACATGGAACAGGTACTCGTAGAGCGTGTTCGAACTGCTGGGATTGCCGTTATCGATGCTGCCCAGAAAAACTTCCGCCTCACCCTTGGGCGGAAGAGCCCCAGAGTCGAGGTCGCCAGGCAGGAAGCTATCATCAAAGGTGCCTTCCTGGAAGCAAATTTGGGTTGCGGATGGGTCTCCAGTCAGCATCTTGGTGCGATCGTACGCGCAGGGACGAGCGCCAACGAAGCCATTGCCGCCGGGGCCAAAGTTGTTCTGGGATTGGTAATAGGCGTCAGGCCAAACTCCCCACTTGGGATAATCGGGGAAGCCCGCTGACTGCGGGAATTCGTAGCGGAAATAACTCCCCGTCGCATCACTCGTCTGCGAGACGGCGATACAGGTCTCGTACGGAGACGAAAACACGTTTTGTGTCAATACCCAGCGTTGAGCAATCTTGTCCCACTGGGCAATGGGATCCCCATCGTTGTCGTTTTGGCATTGGCCGCCAAACCCGGCCCAGATCTGGTTGCCCTCGATGGGTCCGAGCTCAACGGCGCCGGTGGTTTTGTTGAAAACGGCGTAGGATACGTTCACCCACTCCACAACTTGAGTGGTTCCCACTGCCAGATTCACATCGGGTGGGGCATCCGGAACGGAGTATCCGGGGAAGCCCACCCCGACGCCCAATAAGTTCAGACCGGCGTTCACGCCGACCTTAGGCAAAATCATCTTCTGAATGGCGCCGTCGATTGCACGACCGCGGCCAACACTCATCATCAGATGCGCCAGCTTCGGGTACAAAACAGGTTCTGCTTGATGGAAGCCGTAGCGGGGTTGAATCGGGTTGTTTTTGACAAGTTCCCTGAGCGGCGGTGAAATGTCAAAGTGAACCGCTTGGTTGACTTCTGGACGACTTGAACCCTGGGATGGGTTCTGTGCCGATACCGGGTTGGTTCTCATCACCGCCAGACACAAAACAAACAAGGCGATGGCGAGCGCGAACCCCAAGATTTTCATTGTGTTTTTTCTCATAGCCTCTCTATGTTTCCTCCCTTTGACGCCGCCTGGTTTGACAGAACCGGCGGGGTCTAACCGTTATGTGCGTGTCAGTTTTATCACAGCTCTGACTCCCGCGCAAGCGCATAATTCACCTGTGGAACTGGTTGATATATGAGTGGTAACCTATTGAAAAATAATGCCGCTACGCTCCGAGTGGGCTTCTTACAAAAAGGCCGGGGAAGGCCATCCCCACTCGCGCCGCGGGAAGACGCATCGTGGACCATTTTCGCTGCTGTAGCGGCGGTCTCCGACCGCCGCACTTTATTCTTCGGCGGTTTCCGGCGGTCAGAGACCGCCGCTACAGCAAGCTGATCCACCACCGCAAGCCGTGGAGGGTTGCCCCGTGGTAAACTTGTAGCTCAAAGCCGCCTGCGGGCGAGCTGGAATCGAGAGGAAATGGACGGCCCGGTACGGAATCTCCGGCCACGTTCGCCATGCCCCCTCGCACCAATCGACATCTCGTGAGGAACTTCGTGCAACGAACCTGGCAACAATGTGTTCAATGGATTTGGCGAACGCTGGTGATTGGCAGTGTAGCCTGCTGGTCTGCAACCGGTTGTTTTGGGCAGCGCACCGTTATGCAAGACGCAGGCGCAGGCAATAAGATGGAGCTTGTCTATGATGCCTCCGGGAATGTGATGGAAAGCAAAACCCTGAGCGCCGCCGGCAAGCTGATGGAGAGAGTTCAATACATTCGACGTCCCGGCTTTTACGCTCCCCAACAGATTTCTACGGGGTATTGGCCCGATGGCAAGTCGGTCCGCACCCGGTCGGAAATGAATTACGACGAGAACGCCAACTTCACTCGCGAAATTATCCGGACATTTGGCCAGTCGGGGAAGCAAACTGAGGGAATCAAACTGACCCACGATCCGTTCACGGGAATTTATACTTGCTGCCATTGGGATGTGAAGGCCGCAGCGTACCAAAGCAATAAATGCCCCTCGGGCGAAGGGTCATCCGAAGGTCCCGAAGCGAACCCGGAGCTGACTTATGCAGAGGTGATGAAAGAGCTGTCGTTCGCGCGGCAAGCCCGTGTTGAACAGCAAAAGGTTGAGCGCATGTCGCCCATGACTCCGGTCACGCCGCCCATCACGACAGAAAGCGGAGAAATCGACGTGATCCTGCCAGCCGATCTCCGGCCCGGAGATCGAGTCTCCGGAAGCGTCGTGGAAAATGCCGGAAATTACAATGGAGTGCCGGGCATCCATATTGTCCCCATGCGCTTACCCTTTGAATCGCAAGGCGCTGCGGCATCCCTACGCGGTTGGACCTTCGAGGCGGCGGGATCGGGCCGTCAGTTGGCCAACGGTCCCGTGACTTTTACGGTCCCGGCAGGAAAGCCGGGGTTCAATATCACTTTGCGGGAAGTGGGAAACCCAACACATGCCGTTTCCCGGCGACTGGCGATCGCAAAAACCCGGGGAAATTCGAGACCGCAGCAACCGCGAGATTTTGAGTCGGCGGCGATCTGTTTGATGGGCAGCCTTTGCGCCGTCCGCGCCCCGCTCAGCGGGGATAGCACCAAGACGTTTGCGGCGGTCGGCAGCAGCCCCGCGCCCATTGTGGCTGAAACCAGCGATACAGCTTACATCGCTATTCCCGGCAAGGTGCAACCGGGACCGTCTCACTTGATTGTGGCTGACGGCTTGCTGGTTGCGGCTTTGCCCGTGGATGTGGCGGCAATCAGCTTCAGGCCGGCTCGCCGCCAATTGAAAAAGGGCGAGTCGATGATCGTCTACGCAAAGCTCTCCGGACCTGAAGAGCTTCCCGATCGCGACTGGAAGGCAGGAATGTTCCCACCCGCCGTTAGCTTGGAGAAAGCTCGCAGTCTGGTTCCGGGTTTCGAGTTGCCACAAGAGTCCAAAGAGGGATTGCTCTTGCTGGTGATTCGCAACGCTACACCCGGGCCCATTTCTTTGCGCAGTTCGAAAAATCAAACCTTTGCCTTCAAGCTCTCTCCTGACTCTTTTGAGAGAGGGGAATTCAGATACAAATTCGTGGCAGACGCTTTGCAATCTGGCCGGTTTAAGCTCGAAGCATCCCTCCTGCCTTTTCTGGCGCCGGTGCGCGGCCAGCAGTTCAGCCTTCGTCCGGGCGCGGCGAAGTAGGGGCGGGCCTTGTGCCCGCCCGAAGGGGCCGCACCGAAGAATACCCCTGCTAACACTGCTCTTTGGCGGCCGCATATGGGCCACTTTTGCGGAGAGAGATCTCCGCAAAGGCGGTAGGTCCTCGTTGCGGTGCAATCACGCCGATTGCACCGGCGCGGCTTTGGGACTGCGGATGGAGGCGGAGCGGGCTTCCAGCCTTTCCGCGTCGGCCACGCGATGGGCCTGGCGGAGCAAATGTGCGTAAAGGTCAAGGCAGGCGGCAAGGTGGGTCTGATGGGCCGGTGCTTTTTCCAGAATTTCCACTGCTTTCTTGAACAGAATTTCAGCTTGGGGCACATCTCTCTTCCGGCGGCAGAGGAGCGCAAGGTTCTCAAGGTCCGCGGCAATTTCGGGATGCTGCGCGCCCAACGCTTTTTCATCAATGGCCAAAGCGCGACAGTAGAGAGCTTCGGCTTCGTCGAGGCGGCCCTGAGCTTCAAAGATCAGCGCCAGATTGCTCAGGTCAGTCGCCACGTCCGGATTTTCCGGCCCCAGGGCCTTTTCATCCACTTCGAGGACCCGCCGGTAAAGCGGTTCGGCGTCTCCCAGCTTGCCGTATTCGTAGTAAAGCGTGGCCAGATCGTTCAAGGTACGCGCGATCAAAGGGTGCTGCGGCCCGAGGACGTGCTCGCGGATGTCCAATACTCTTTTATAGAGCTGTTCTGCGGTTGAAAAATCGCCCTCCGCCTCGCTCAACAGCGCCAAGTTGTGGAGGTCGCTTGCCACCTCGGGGTGGTTTGCGCCCAGCGTCTTCTCATCAATGTCCAGTACGCGGCGGTAGAGCGGCTCGGCATCCGAATAACGGCGCTGTGTGGCGTAAAGCTCCGCCAGGTTGCTCAGGATCGCTCCCACTTCGGGATGGTCCGGGCCAAACGATCCCTCCTTGATCTCCCAGGATTTCTTGTAGAGCGTTTCGGCTTCGGGGAACTTTTCCTGCGTGTAGCAAATGGTGGCCAAATTATTGAGGCTGGTGGCCACATAAGGGTGGTCCGGCCCCCAAGCCTCCAACCAAATGGACATGGCCCGCTCAAACAGCGGCGCGGCTTCACGGAACCGGCCCTGAGTCTTGTAAATCAGCCCCAGATTATTCAGTGTCGCTCCGATTGACGGGTGGTTGCGTCCGAGCGAAGTTTCCTCAATGGTCAGGATGCCCTGATAAAGCTGCTCGGCTTCCTGTAGTTTCCCCTCTTGAATGTAACGGTTGGCGAGCCTCGCCAGATTCTGCGCCACTCTTGACCGCTCGAGATCCGGTGAGTCCACCTGAATGGCCAGGGCCCGCTGGCCAGGTTGGGTAACATCCTTACTGGCGGACGCCGCCGGTATCCCCAATTTCTTGGAGCTGAACTCGGCATTCGACAGGCCCGCCACTCTTGCGTCTGCGCCAAGCGAGCTTGGAACTCCTCCGGCGCCATCCGGAACTGCCTGATTCCCGGCGGCCTCGCCTGCGCGCCCCGCGTTCCCGGCGGTAGAGGCTTCCAAGTTGACGTCAGCGAACGAGGGCCGCGCCGGTCCTGCGCCAAAACTGATAACGCCGGGTAACTGACCGGGAACCGGCGGGTGACTGCCAGCAGCCGAACCCCCGATTTCTGGCCCTGGCGCGGAGACGGCGGGACTTTTCGCCCCGGAACTCCGCCCCAACCGCTGCTCGATTTGGGCAATTCGCTTCCGGGTCAGCGCCACCTGTGAGTGGTCACTGCCCAGAACCTTTTGCCGAATCGCGAGCGCTTGTGTCAACAGGGCCAGAGCCTCATCCGGCTGGCCCTGCGCCTCCTTGATGGCGGCGAGATGGAAAAGGTCGCTGGCGGTTTCGTGATGTTCAGTTCCGAGTTTTTTCTGGTCGATCTCCAGGACACGCCGCGCCAGCACCTCTGCCTCATTCAGTTTTCCGCGAGTCAGGCACAGCTCGGATAGATTGCTGAGGATGGTGGCCACTTCAGGATGGCCGGGGCCGAGCGCTGCCTCCTTAATGGCCAGCGATTGCAGGTAGAGTTTTTCTGCGCCTTCGTAATTTTTTTGAATGTGGCAGATGGCCGCAAGGTTGTTCAGCGCCGTGGCCACGGAGGGATGTTCGGGGCCTAGCGCGTTCACCCAGATGGTCATGGCGCGCTGAAAGAGCGGCAAAGCCTCCGCGTACTTCCGCTGCGCCTTGTAAATCAGAGCCAGATTGTTGAGGCTCGCGGCCACGGCGGGATGCTCGCGGCCCAGCTCATTCTCTCCAATTTCAATGGTGCGGCGGAATAAAGGCTCGGCATCCGCCAGCCGCCCTTGCGCAATGTAAAGCGCCGCCAGGTTGTTGTGCGACTCCGCGAGTTGAATGGAGTTGGCGTCGGGAAGGGATTCGAGAATTTTCAGGGACTTCAGCAACAGCTCTTCGGCTTCGGTTAGCCGGCTCTGGGCGCGGTAGACCTCGGAAAGCCCTTTCAAGATCGCGGCGTAATGGAATCCCTGGCCCTCAAACCCTTCCGCGTCTTCGAGCGCCAACTTGTACTCGTTCTCCGCGTCCTGGTAGCACGCCGACTCATACGCCATTCGCCCGGCGCGGGCGTGATCCTCCCAGCCGCCGTCATCAAACTGTGAATCCGAGGCGGAGAAGAGTTCCGGGTTGTCTTTCCGCACTTCTGCCACAGGAGCCTTCGCAATCACCGCTATTATCGCATGGTTGAACGGGTTATCCCAATAGCAACGAAACATTTTCAGGCGGGCGGGAATGACGGCGCTGTCGGGGCGACCCTTGCGCTCGCCCGCGGGCGGGTGCCAAGCCCGCACCGACTTGTGGAAAACTGCTGGAACGAACCCATTCGCCGTCTCATGCTACCTTTAACTCATTGATTCTAAATAGATTGACTGGATTATCCCCCGAAATCAAATCAACTTACTCATAATACGAGCGTTAGACGATTTAACTCCGTTTATCAATGGCTTCGTCTACCCGGATTTCTCACCAAATTTTCCGGTACGCAGGAAGGGCGGGGTATTTACCCCGCCCTTCCGTTGCGGCCGCGAACCGGGCGAGAAACGGGTTCTCAGTGCAGCGTTTCGTAAGTTCGCTCACGCATTCTCGCACCCCCTCACCCCCAGCCCCTCTCCCCGCTTGCGGGGAGAGGGGGTGGGGGGGAGGGGGTGTTGAAGGCCGTTGCAAGAATACGTTACCGTAATTGCGAATGGTGGTACTTAGGGTTCGTTCCGTAAATTTCGGTTGCGCTCGCCACTCCCGCCACCTCTGGGAAGCCTTCTGACGGGTCCAAACCGTTATGGAGTCCATACCATTTTAGCCAATGGAAGGGTGCATGGATGGAAAAATGGTAGTGGTACATTTTCGCTGCTGTAGCGGCGGTCTCTGACCGCCGAACTTTATTCTTCAACGGTTTCCGGCGGTCAGAGACCGCCGCTACAGCAAACTGAACCACTACCGAAAAAATGCTTTGTATCGAAGCGATACATTGTATACAGGAGACAGGCGGCCCCTTCCTGGCATGGTAAGGTGCGTGCCGGGGCTACTTTTGCTGCTTCATGCTGACCTTGTGAGACTTCCAACAGTGCGGAAAAGGAACTTTGGTGGAGGCGGGGGGAGTCGAACCCCCGTCCGAAAAGCCATACATTTAGAAGACTACATGCGTATCCCATTCACTCGAGCATCTCGCCGGCGGCCCTCAGGAACGGGCAATAACGAACCGCCAGCCAGCCTGATCCCCGTTGCCGGGTCTCGCCCAAGGACCTCAGGCGGCGAATCCCCAGGCCAGCCCGCGAAGATGGCGCCTCTTTCCGCCCCGCGGGCTAAACAGAAAGAGACGCGCTACCTATTAGGCAGCGAGAGCAAACTGCGTGTTGGCAGTTGTATTGTTCCACGCCGATTGCGGGTGGTGTGGCCCCCGGCATGCCTTCTAAACGCACCTGCTTCCGTCGAAACCGGTACGCCCCCATACAGTTTAGATGATACCACACCTGCACAACCCCCGCGCGTCCGGGCACGCCAGCGGGCGGTGCAGTCTGCTGGCAGGATATTCTGAGCCACTGCAGGCCCTCATTCCCGCGCAATCGGCAATCCACGCGGGCGGCAGTGACATCGTTTTGCGTGTCGCAGCCCGGTTGACCGGTCTTCACTTGCTCGACAATGAAAAAAATATACACGTGCTTGACCCTGATCCTCCCGCGAAATTTTCTGGGGTTGTTATTTCAATGGCTTACAGCGATAACCATTTGGCAGCCTGTGTGCTAATATATTAAGTATTGATCTCTTCCGGACACGGTCCGGTAAGAAACAAGAAAGTGGAGAAGCGAAGGAGGCAACATGGTCTTTATTCCTGCTTGGTATTCTTCGATTCATTCCATTTTAATAGCCACGTTTGCCCAAATTTCCGCGCTTTTCCATCACGTTGCGCATGGGGTTCTCAGAAGCCCAAAGCGTAGCTTGAAATGGGGCTTGGCGTTGACCGGAATCGCAGTCTACGGTATTGGGCTGGCTTACATGATGGTCGATGCAGGTTGGTTCTCTGCCATTCTTCTTATTCTAATGGCTCCTGGGATGGTTTTTTTGACGTACCTCCTCTTCAAGACACCCCACATTCGTGGCGCACGCATTTCGCGCGACCACCACGCAAACTCCCCGGAGCATTCGCGGTAGGTTTAATCTCTGCGCTCCTTCCTCTCCACTTCTGCTTCAATGGCGCGCACCGTGGCAGAAGACGTTACCTTGACCCTCCCGCTTTTTGTATGTTACGTTGACTTTTGACAAGGCCAGGTTTATCCCACGCATCACCTTGAGGCTCAGGTTGTCCACTTCACCCGGCATCAGTTTGAAACGGACCGCGCTCAATTCCGCGCACAAGGCCGCTGGCGCCCGCATGGTGGAATTCGGCGGTTGGGAGATGCCGGTGGAATATTCCGGCATCATGAATGAGCACTTGGCCGTCCGGCAGCGCGCCGGACTTTTTGATGTGAGCCACATGGGCGAGATTGAAGTCCAGGGCCCCAAGGCTCTTGATCTTTTGCAACTCGTCACCTCAAACGACGTATCAAAGTTGAAACTCAATCAGGCACAGTATACGGCGCTGATGCGCCCCGAAGGCAGTGCCGTGGATGACTGCCTGGTACACCGGTTAGGCGAAAACTTCTATTTTGTCTGCGTGAACGCCGCAAACACCGACAAGGATTTTGATTGGATACGGCAGCACAATGTCTTCCCATCTTCTGAAGTCGAACTTCGCAACGTTTCCCAGGAATATTCGCAGCTCGCTTTGCAAGGACCCGCTTCGGCGCAGATTTTGGCCAAGCTCACCCAAACCTCCCTCTCGAGCATCAAGTACTATTGGTGCTGCAATTCAAATTGCTGCGGAGTCAAAGGGTTGCTGGCGCGCACCGGTTACACAGGAGAAGACGGATTTGAATTTTACTTTCCACCGTCACAATCCGAGCGCGTCTGGAGTGCGATGCTTGAAGCCGGCAAGCCTGATGGACTGATCCCTGCCGGTCTGGGCGCGCGCAACACGTTGCGCCTCGAAGCCGCTTATCCGCTTTACGGGCACGAACTGGACGACGCGACGACGTTACTCGAAGCCAATCTCGGCTGGATTTCGAAGCTCGACAAGGGCAATTTTCTGGGCCGTGACGTGCTTGCCCGGCAGCGCCAGCACGGTGTGAGCAAGAGGTTAATTGGTTTTGAAATGACCGGCCGGGGCATCGCTCGCGATGGATACGCGGTGTGGGTGAACGGAAAACCGGCAGGCCGGGTAACCAGCGGGTCGTACGCTCCGTTCTTGAAGAAGAATATCGGCCTGGCATACGTTCCGCCGGACCTGGCGGAAACGGGCCGGGAGATTCAAATTGAAATTCGCGGGAATCTGACCGCCGCAAGACAGGTTCCCCTCCCTTTTTACAAGCGGCCGAAGTAGCCGCTCCAATCCGCTCGCACAAGCTTTGGAGAATCTCATGTATCCACAAGAATTCCTCTATACGAAAGAGCACGAGTGGGTGCGCGTGGATGGAACCACGGCCACCATTGGCATCACGGACCACGCCCAGAAGGAGCTCGGTGATATTGTGTTCATTGAACTTCCCAAGGTGGGGACCCATGTGACGGCGAAAGAATCCTTCGGGACGGTGGAATCGGTGAAAGCCGTCTCCGACGTCTATTCGCCCGTCAATGGGCCGGTTTCCGCCGTGAATACTAAATTGGCGAATAACCCGGAAATGTTGAACACCGACCCTCACGGCGATGCCTGGTTGATTCAAGTTGAACCGATTGACCGCCGCGAAACGGAAGACTTGATGACGGCTGAGGAGTATGAAGCGTACTTGGAGGGAGGCGCAAGCCACTGATGCGTTATCTCCCGAACTCCGCCTCCGACCGCGAAAGAATGCTCAAAGCCATCGGGCACAAATCGGTGGCCGGGCTTTTTGAGCAAATTCCGGAAGCTTTGCGGCTGAATGGCCGCCTGAACCTGCCGGGTCCGCTTTCCGAACCGGAAATCCTGCAATTCTTTCGCGATGCGGCGGCCGAAAGCAGCCGCGATTACCTCTCTTTGCTCGGCGCGGGTGCATACTCCCATTACCGGCCTGTCACCATTGACATGCTGCTCTCGCGGGGCGAATTCTTCACCGCCTACACACCTTACCAAGCCGAAATTGCTCAGGGCACCCTGCAGGCGATGTTTGAATTTCAAACATTGATGGCAGAACTCACCGGAATGGAAGTGGCCAACTCGTCGCTGTATGATGGCTCGACCGCCACCAACGAAGCGGTGCTGATGGCGATGCGGCTCACCCACCGGGATCGGGTGGTGCTGGCCCGGACGCTGCACCCGGAATATCGTGAAGTGGTTCGCACGTATGGCCACAACCTTCAGACTGAAATTGTCGAAGCGCCTTACGAGACTTCCGGGCAGATCGATCTGGCCGAATTGGAACGGCTGCTGGATGAGAAAACTGCTGCCGTGGTTGTTCAATCGCCCAATTTCTTCGGAGTTCTGGAAAAAATCCCAGCCATTGCTGAGCTGGTCCATCGCTCTGGGGCACTTTTGATCGTTGCCGTGACGGAACCTCTTTCGCTGGGATTAGTCAAGCCCCCTTCCGAAGCAGATATCGTTGCCGGTGAAGCTCAATCCTTCGGCATTCCTGTGGCTTTCGGCGGACCCTATGCCGGGTTCCTTGCCACGCGGGAAAAATACGTGCGGCAGATGCCAGGGCGCTTGGTAGGGCAGGCCGCCGATACCGAAGGCCGTCGCGGGTTTGTGCTGACGCTGGTCACGCGCGAGCAGTACATCCGGCGGGAGAAGGCAACTTCCAACATCTGCACCAGCCAATCGTTGTGCGCCCTCGCCGCCACCATATATCTTTGCCTGCTCGGCAAACACGGCCTGCGCGCGCTTGCCGAGCAAAACCTTTCCAAGGCTCGCTACGCCGCTGAGAACATCGGCGCCGTGCCCGGCGCGTCGATCCCTTTCACTGCACCGCACTTCAACGAGTTTGTTGCGAAGGTTCCGGGCGATGCAGAAGAGCTTCTTGCCGCGCTGCGCGAACAAAAAATCATCGGCGGATTGAACCTGGAACGGTTTTACCCGGAACTTGAGAATCACCTGCTGATTTGTGTCACCGAAATGGCCAGCAAAGAAGCGCTGGACCGGATGGCAGAGGTTTACGGAAAACACGCCGCAGGAATGAAGGCCCGGCCTGCCCGCAAGGGCGCACCCGCGGCAGTGGCTAGCGGGGATTGACGAAGGAAGCGGCGAGGTTCGTCTGTCATTCTGAGCGTAGCGAAGAATCTGGTCCCGTCAAGGGACAATCACCCAGATTCACTGCATCCCATAGCTGATGGACACCGCAGGAGGCGGAGTGGAACATGAAAAATAAAAAAAAGAAACAGACTCGCACTACACTCCCGGGGATCGTGGTCAAAATTCCGAAGAAGTTGATCCCCGGCAGCGTCTGGTTTCTTGTTTCCGAGGATGGAACAAGAGGCCTCAAAGCAGAGCTGAAATCTCACACCCAGAAGGACGGACGGCCGGAAGTGGTTTTTAGAACGGTGAACCTTCGGCAATTCCGCAAGCGAAAATCGCGGCCTGCCCCCAAGGGCGCACCGGCGGCGGTGGCCAGCGGGGATTGAGGAAGGAAACGGCGAGGTTCGTCTGTCATTCTGAGCGAAGTGAAGAATCTGATCACTCGAAGGCACAATCGCTTTCGAGATTCTTCGTCGTCTTCGGCTTCTCAGAATGACAGGCTGGAGGGCTTTTTCAGAATCTTGTTAGGAATGACCGCCCTTGGGCGCGGGCTAATATGAGCAAAAAAAACAAAATCACGCAAGCGCGAACCCACGTCACTCGCAATGAAGACTTGATTTTCGAGCGCTCCTCACCCGGCAAGTCCGGGGTGGATCTGCCCGCATTGGACGTCCCCGCCGCTGATCCCAAAGAGTGGCTGGGCGAGGAATTCTACCGCGAAGACGTGGACGGATTTCCTGAAGTTTCTGAAACTGAAGTCATCCGCCATTTCACGCGACTTTCGACATGGAACTACGGAATCGATACCGGCCTTTATCCGCTCGGCTCCTGCACCATGAAGTACAACCCGCGAATTAATGAAGTGGTGGCGCGGCTGGATGGCTTGGCGACGGATCATCCCTATGCGCCGGAACCCCTCGTGCAAGGCTGCCTGCGGGTATTGGCGGAGACGGCGCGGTGCTTGAAGGAAATCACAGGCATGGATGCCATTTCCCTTCAGCCGGCGGCGGGCGCGCAAGGCGAGTTGACCGGCTTGCTCTTGATTCGCGCTTTCCTTGACGATCATGGCCGGCGGCGGAAGTACATCCTGATTCCAGACTCCGCGCACGGCACCAATCCCGCCAGCGTCACCATGGCGGGTTATGAAGTTCGCAACCTGAAATCGAATGCCCAGGGTTGTGTCGATCTCGCCGAGCTCGATCATGCCATGACCGAAGACGTGGCGGGACTGATGCTCACCAATCCCAATACGCTCGGCATCTTTGAAACCCAGATTCAGGAAATTTGCGAGATTGTCCATGCTAAAGGCGGCCTGGTTTATATGGACGGCGCCAACATGAACGCACTGGTAGGAGTAGCGAGGCCGGGCACGTTTGGCGTGGACGTGATGCACCTGAACTTGCACAAGACATTTTCCACGCCGCATGGCGGCGGCGGGCCAGGCTCAGGTCCGGTGGCCGTCAAGCAGTGCCTGGAGCCTTATCTGCCTGCGCCGATGGTTGAGGAATCGCCGGAAGGAGCTTATAGGTTGAATTATGACCGGCCAAAGAGCATTGGCCGGGTGCGCGCTTTCTACGGTAATTTTGGAATGGCAGTGCGAGCCTTGGCCTACATTTTGGCTTACGGACCGGAAGGCCTGCGGCAGGCAACCGAGGACGCTGTGCTGAATGCCAACTACATCATCCACCAACTGAAGGACGCTTACGAGCTTCCCTACCAAGCGCCCATCATGCACGAGGGCGTTTTTTCCGACCGCAAACAGGCGGCGCGCGGCGTGCGCACCGGCGACATTGCCAAGCGGCTGATCGATTACGGATTTCATCCTTACACCACGGCGTTTCCGCTTATCGTTCCCGGCGCTATGATGATGGAGCCCACCGAAAGCGCCGGCCGCGCCGAAATGGACGCCTTCATCGACGCCATGCACGCCATCGCTGTGGAAGTAGAAGAAGAACCGGATCTGGTGCGGAAGGCGCCCCACACCACCCGCGTCAGCAGACTCGATGAAGCCACGGCGGCCCGCAAGCCCATCCTGCGCTGGAAGGCGTAGGGGCAACCTGGTGGTCGCCCACGGGCAGGTGTAGGGGCAACCCTGGTGGTCGCCCACGGGCAGGTGTAGGGGCGACGCTGGTGGTCGCCCACGGGCAGGTGTAGGGGCGACCCTGGTGGTCGCCCACGGGCAGGCCAAGGCCTGCCCCTACAAGGTTGTGGACGCCGCTGGCTGGATCTGCACCAAACCCTTGCCCGGTTCCCCGAAGCTCAGCGTATCCATAGGACAGACGCTGACGCAGATGCCGCAACCGATGCAGGAGCTGGTGGCGTTGTCGAGCACTTCCTGCTTCAGCGCATAGTTCATCACATCAATCCCCACCTGGCAATTCCGGGAGCACTCAGTGCAGCCAATACACTTGTCATTGGCGACGATGCGGAACTTGCTGATGCCAACGCGCGCGTAAAAGCCGCTCATCAAGTGCATCAGCTTCGCCAGCGGGCACCAATAGCGGCACCAGACCTTGCCGCCCAGAAACGGATAGAGAGTTACCGGCAGGATTCCCACCAGCCAGATGTCGGCCATCAGGTGATAGGTTTCAAGCCCCCAGGAGGCGGGGCCGCTAAAGAAAGCAATGCTATCCTTCAGCAAAATGGCGATCGTCACCACCACGGCCACGGCCAGCACCACCATGTTCATCCGCTCCCACCGAATGCTGGTCCGGCCTTTGGGAGCAAGATGCCGCCAGCGGTCCCCAAAAGTCTCGGCCAAACCCCCGCAACCGCAAATCCACGAGCAGTAACGCTTGCCGTGGAACAGCACAAAGATGGGGATGACAACGAAGGTGAGCAATACTCCCCACACAATCCAGATTTTGCTGGGATCGCCAAAGAACGTGTAGAAAAAGAGCGGCCAAGCGTAAACAATGCCGTAAGCGCGCCAGGCCTGCCCGGTGAATTGGGGATCATGGGCCAGCCGCGCTCCCACCCACTGGTAACGAACCGCCCACTGGAACAAAAATTCCGGAATCAGAAAGAAGAAGATCCATTGGAATGAAAGCAGGCTGATGTAACGCCAGATTTGGAATTTATCCTTGCGGTCCAACCCCCAACGCTTGATGGCCTGGATGCCAAACACCGTCATGGTGAGCGTGTAGAGCACCGTATACCAGAAGGACCAGGGGCGGTTGAGGAAAGAGAGCAGCTTGTAACCCCAATCACGATATGGCCAGAACTCATTCCCTTCTCCGGCCTTGATTCCGTAAACCGAATAGAAAGCAATGAAGGAAAGCCCAAGCCAGGAATAGCGGTCGCCACGTCGCCCGGTAGCGATCAGGCTGGCAGCAGCCGCCGCGGCCAGCAGAGCTCCAGTCCAAGTTGGAATCGCAGGCAGTGTGTGCCGCAACCCATCGGCGAGACCTCCGGCAACCCACAATCCGAAAAAAGTGATGAGCACCAGGGCAGCGGCGCGAAGCGGGCTGCCATTCCATTCGTTTTCCAGCTTGATGCCCAGCGACTTCAGGAATTTCACCGGCAGGTCAGCCCCAATCAGCACAAAGGCGTGGTCATAGGGCGCCGTGGAAACCGTTCCCTTCCCCTGCTGCTGGGATTCAATCACTGCTTCTTTATTGCGGAATTCTTTGACCTGCGAGTTCAAGAGAAGCTCAATCTTCTTGGCCTCCACCGCCTCACGCAGTTTGCGGGCGTTATCCTTGAACAGCAGCGGGAAGTCATCTTTGCGATGGCACAGGCGGACGCGATTCTGTTCGGAGAGAACCAGCGCCGCCTCAATCGCGCTGTTGCCTCCGCCCACCACCAGAATGTCCTCATCGCGATAATGGCGGGGAGAATAGAGCCGGTGATAAATGGCCTCCCGTTCTTCGCCCGGCACGTTCAGCTTGCGCGGGTTGCCGCGCTGGCCAGTGGCCAGGATCACGCGGCGGGCACGGTATTCCCCCTTTTCTGTGCGCCCGATCAATGAGCCATCCTTCTGACGCTGGAGCGAGGTGAGCGGCTCCTCCGTGTGGATTTCAAGTTGGTTTTCGCCCACGATTTGATTCCACCGCTCAATCAAGTCTTCCTTGCGGGCGCCATCCAGCCAAAGCTTGCCTTTGGGCGGCGTCGAATCCGGCTCCGCGTAAACCCACTTGCCTTCCGGGAAGTTCTCAATGGTATTGGCGATCTTCTCCTTTTCCAGGACCAGCGTACGCAGGCCGCGCTCCTTGGCGGCCAGAGCGGCATTCAGGCCGGCGGCGCCCGCCCCCACCACAATCAGGTCATAGGAGTCCGCTGAACTGGATCGAGCGTCCGGTTTGGCGGCAATGTGCTCGATCACTTCAAAACCCTGGGCCATCGCCAGCTTGATGACCGGCGCGCCAGCCAAATCGCCGATCACGTAAAGGCCGGGAATATTGCTTTCGAGGTTCTTGGAAAGGTCCGGCCGCCGTTGCAGCATGTCGCCGCTCGAAAGGATGGCCTCAATTTTCTGTCGAACCAGCGTTGGCATCAGATCAATCCTCCGCGCTTTTGGAACTGGAATGAATCTTTGAAACTTCGGAAGCAAAGCGTGGCAGGAGTTTCACCCCGCAAGCAATACACGCCTGCGCCGAGGGGTGATTGGGCATCCCGCACCTTGGGCAGGCTTGGGGCGAATGGGTGGCGGGAATCTTCCGAAGGCCCGCCGGGATACCCCCGGGAGCTTGCACCTTTCGGCGCGGGCGGCTGACCAAAAAGAGATATCCGGGAAGATTCAGAAAGAAGCCGAGTGCAAAACCGGCCGCAGGGGCGTAGCCAACCTCCAGCGAACGTTGCGCGCAAATGGCGGCGAAGGCTAAGCCGGCGAGCACGTAAATTCCCAACCAAATCCAAATCAAGCTCGGCCCGCCGGACCCGGCTTCTGCGCCGAGGAATGCCCCACCGCCCGGCTCAAGGTGACTCAGCCACTTTCGTGGAGAATGGATAAAGCGGTCGTAGCAATCCGGCCAATGAAGAGGAATGCGGAAGCCATTCACGATCAGATAGACCGGATCAGTGGGGCGAAGCTTTTTGCCGTCAATCAGGCAAACGTCACCCGGCTTCTGGCTCACCCTCACTCCCAGTTGCTTGCCTTCAAACATCAGCTTGGTGGGAGGTGAGGCAAGCTCTAAAATGCGAGCTTGCGGAGTAGAAGATATACCAATTGCGATCAGTAAAAACAACGGAAAGGACACGACGCGCAAGCCCGATGACTGGAACCGTTTTCGCATGGCACACTCCTTACTCCCTGCCAGCCCCATTCCCACTGAAGCGGTGTTGCCGATTCTTTGAGTGGCAGCGCATGTTGGTTTGAACGTACTGTTGACGGTGAACGCACTCACTGCCCTTCAAGCGACTTCTTCGCAGCCGCATAAGGTTCTCACAGGACCAAGCGAAGATCAAGCATCCCAATGGTCTTTGTCTCCGTCGGTTTCGGGACAGACATGTGCCAGAGGCTGCCTTGGGGCGCGCCACGGGCGAGAGCGAGGGTCGCCCCTACATCTGGTATCGTGGGCAGAAATCTCCCCATTAGGTGGTATTTTTTTCTGTACTTATCGAATCGCACATGTTAGGCTGGCTCGGAAGCTGGAAGGAATTCTCGCGCCAGCGTCATGGTTGTGCGCCAGCACGAATGACTGGTCCAAAGCGAGCAGGCAAGGGATTTCCAGAGCCCGCACTCCGCATCCTCGGTGCGGCCATACGGTGTATTTTTCCTCGTCCGCCTTCCAGTTCCTACCGTCTGTCAAGGGCGTCCCAGGGCCGCCGAACCTCAACGGGCTTGCTTTGCCAGTTAGCGGGTTCGGACAGGAGGATCGTAATTTGTTCAAGCTAAAAAGAGTTGAGTTGCAAGGTTTCAAGTCCTTCGCGGACCGCAGCCGCCTGGAATTCGGCATGGGGACCGCAGCGATTGTCGGTCCCAATGGATGCGGCAAATCCAATCTGTCGGACGCGATCAGTTGGGTGCTGGGTGAGCAGAGCGCGCGGATGTTGCGTGGTGAGCGCATGGCCGATGTTATTTTCAACGGGAGTGGCAAGCGGCCTCCAACCAGTATGGCGGAAGTCAGCATGACCCTGGTAGGGGCCGGCCCGGCTGCTGATCAACGGCCGGGCGGCTTTGTCGCTGCCTCGAAGAGAGTTATGCTCGGCGCCGCAGGGGGAGCCGAAACGATTCCAGCCGATGCCATTGAAGTGGCCCCTCCGAATGGCCACGGGAGACCGGTGGATCGATCCGAAGAAGAGATGGTGGTCACACGGCGTCTTTTCCGGTCGGGCGAGAGCGAATATTTGCTGAACGGACGGGCCTGCCGCTTGCGGGACATCCAAGATATCTTCATGGGCACCGGCCTTGGTCCTGAGTCCTACGCCATCATTGAACAGGGCCGCATTGGACAAATCCTCAGCTCCAAGCCCTCAGACCGCAGGTCCATCATCGAAGAGGCGGCAGGAATCTCAAAATTTAAGTCCCGGAAACGCCTGGCGGAAGCCAAACTCGAATCTGCGCGGCAGAATTTGGCGCGAATCTCCGACATCCTCGAAGAAGTTTCAAAGCAAGTCAACTCCCTGAAGCGGCAAGCATCAAAGGCCGAGCGTTACCATCAACTGCACGGAGAGTACCGCACCAAGCAACGCGTGGTACTGGCTTCACAACTGGTCCAAATGCAAGCGGGACATGAGCAGCTCAGGGTCGAGCACGCCGGGCTGCAACAGCAATGTGCGGAGAGCGCCCATCGCCTTGAGGAAATTGAACTTGAAGCCAGTGACCTGGCGGCCCGGTTCGAGAGCCTTGAAGAACAGTTGAAGCAGGCTCGGGAGCGGCTGGCGCAGGGCGAACTCGAAATGGAGCGGCTCCGTTCACGCATCGAGCAGGCTCGCCGCGAAGCAGCCAGCCTCGAAAAGCGCGCGGCGGAAGCCAACCTCGAAATTGAGCAGTTACGGAAACGCCGGGATTCGCTGCAGCAAGAGATCACGGAGCGCGAGAAGCAAATCGGGGAAATTGGCCGGGAATTGACCGACGCTCAGGAGGCTGTGGCCGTAGCAGTCGCGCGGCAGTCGGAAACCGCTTCAGCTCTTTCCGCCGCTGAGAAACAAGTGGAATCACTTCGCCAGACCGTGCTGGTGGCGGTGAGCCGTGCAGCGGACCTGAGAAACCAACTGGTGCAGGCCGAGGAATCTGGTTTTGCAATCGACCGCCAACTGGCCCGGGCACGGACGGAGCGCGACGCCGCCCAAGCGGAACACCAAGCCCTGGCCGCTGATCTCGGTCAACTCGAACAAGAACACCTGAGCCATTCGAGTGCCTTTAGCCAGCTTTCCCAGTCGGCTTCCGAGCGATCTTCATTGCTTGAAGAAATAAGGAGTCAGGAATCGGCGTGCCACCAGAAATTGGAAACGCTGCGGGAAGAGTATTCAAAGGCATCGGCGCGCAAGCAGGCGCTTGAAGAGTCGCTGGCCCGCCATGCCTATTCCACCGACAGCGTGCGCAAGCTCCTTTCCACAGAACGGAAAGGAGATGGAAACGGTAATGGCTTCCATTCGCTTGGATTGCTTGCGGACTTTGTGGAAGTGGCGCCCGGCTACGAGGAGGTGGTTGAAGAATTCCTGCGGACAGAACTCGATTCGGTGGTGGTGGAAGGTCACGAAGAAGCTCGCCGAGGCATGGCCCTTGTCGAAAGGGAGGGAAGCGGAAGGGCTGCTTTCTTCATTCAGAAGTTTCAGGCCACAGGAAATGGTAACGGCCACACGCCGCCCCCACCGGCCTTAGCCGCCAAACCTGCAGGGGTCACGGCTTCCCTTCGGGAACTGGTGCGGTTCGAACCGAAGTTGGGATTGAACGGCGAAGAAGCGTTCCCTGCCCTGTCTTCCACTTATTTGGTCGCGAACCAGGTGAGCGCCGAAAAGC
>Ga0307373_10001285_pt1 | contig 47073 bp, 50 predicted proteins | sample OX2MG_FD_202534 | JGI IMG/M metagenome (GOLD analysis project Ga0307373, IMG submission 202534) | Soil microbial communities from Risofladan, Vaasa, Finland - OX-2 | ecosystem: Environmental > Terrestrial > Soil > Coastal area > Acid sulfate soil | place: Finland: Risofladan, Vaasa | collected...
CGGGTGTCCTCCGCAGCGATGGCGCCGACCTCCGCAAGCACGCGGACCGCGCGCGCGGTCGTGTCCTCGAGGTTGCCGATCGGAGTTCCGATGACAAAGAGAGTGCTCAATCTTGGTGAGTTACGAGGGGAGAAAGCTCCTGCATGCCCAACCATCCACCAACCTGGTCGGCGATCTCCGCCGCCGGGCCGACGAAGCGCGACGCCGGCGGCAGCACGTCGAGGAACGCCTTGCCGTAGTCCTTGCCGAGGATGCGGTTGTCGAGGATGACCACGGCGCCGCGATCGGTGGAACGCCGGATCAGCCGGCCGAATCCCTGCTTCAACCGCAGCGCCGCTTGCGGCAGGGCCAGCTGCGCGAAGGCGTCGCGGACCTGCTCCGCTCGTGCCGCGTACACGGGTTCGGTCGGAACGGGAAACGGCAGGCGGACCATGATCACGCAGCTCAGGCGCTCGCCCGGCACGTCGATGCCCTCCCAGAAGCTGGCGGTGCCGAGGAGGAGCGGGCGCTCCGCCGCCTCGAAAGCTTTAAGCAGGTGGCGCCGCTGGCCGTCGATGCCCTGGCCGAGGATCAGCACCTCGTCCAGGTCGGTCCGGTGCTTGAGGGCCGCATGCACGTCGCGCAACTGCCTGTGTGAGGTGAACAGCACCAGCGTGCGGCCACCCACGCGACTCGCCACCGCGGCGATCACCTCCTCGACGTGTCGATCGAAGTCGGGGTGCTCGGGCCCGGGCAAGTCGGTCGGCAGGCACACGAGCGCCTGGTGCAAAAAGTCGAACGGCGAGGGCAGGATCAGCTCCTCGGCGTCAGCGCTGAGGCCGACGCGCGAGCGGAAGTAATCGAAGGTGCCGCCGACCGCCAGCGTCGCAGAGGTGAACACGGTCGACCGGCGCTCGGTGTAAACGCGATCGCGAAGCAACGTGCCGACATTGATCGGCGCGGCGCGAAGGACCAGGTTGTCGGTGCGGGCGAACAGCGTGAACCAGTACACGCGGTTGGAGTCCGGCGACACGAGCGCTTCGCCCAGGAGCGCGGCGGCGCCATTGAGCCGCCCCCGGATGATCTCGAGCTCTCTCACCCCCTGGTCGGGCTCGGCGCCGCCGAGCCAGTCGCGAGAGCCGCTCACGGCCTTCCGCAGCGCGCCATCGAGCCCGGCGAGCGCCGTTGCCGCGTTCTCGCCGGCGACCCTGATCTGATCCCAGGCGGGGTCTCCCCGGACGCTCGCTGTCAGGCGCAGCGAGTCATCACGACGTTCGGCGTCGTTGAGCCGCGCACCCACCCATACCACCGCCGACCCGAAGAGCTCACGAACTCGCTGCGCCGCCACCCCCGTCAGCGGCTGCGCCTCCGCCAGCGCAGCGCCGGAGGCTCCAAGGTGGGGCTGGCGGCGGAGTTCGTCCAAAAGACCTTTCCCAGACACATCGCCACCACCCAACCGATCGAGCAGCGCGGCCAGGCCAGGGCCGTCCACCTCCCCGCGCAGCCCTCGTGTCGCCGCTTCCTCCAGGTGGTGCGCTTCGTCGATCACCAGGTGATCGAACGGCGGCAAAAGGCCGCCACCGACCTCGGCGTCCGCAAGCAGCAGCGCGTGATTGATGACCACGAGGTCGGCGGCCTCCGCCTCGGCGCGGGCGCGGTGCACGTAGCAGTCCTCTTTGGTGCAGTGAATGCCGACGCAGTCCAATGGGTCCGATGCGATCCGAGCCCACATCACCTCTTCCTTGCCGTGAAGCCTCAGCTCGGAGCGGTCGCCGCTCGCCGTCGAATGGAGCCAGACCAGGATCTTGAGCTTGAAGCGAAGCTCCTCGGAGTCGTGACAGGCCTCGGCCAGATACCGCCGCCAGCGGCGCAGCGACACGTAGTTGGACCGGCCTTTGAGAAGGCATGCGGTAAAGTCCCACGGCAGCCAGTCCCGCAAGCCAGGGATGTCCTTGGTCATCAGCTGCTCTTGCAGCGTGTGGGTGTTCGTCGAGACCACCACCCGCTCGTCGTGCCGGACCGCGCGGGCGATCGACGGCACCAGGTACGCGAGGCTCTTTCCAGTGCCGGTGCCCGCCTCCACGACCAGCGCGCCTCCGCGCCCCTGGATCTGTGCGACGGCCAGCAGCATCTGGAGCTGTGGCTCGCGGTGCTCATAGCCTGGTAGGACCCCGGCAAGGGGTCCTTCGGGACCAAGCAGAGCCGCGACCAGGCCTGGATCGTCGGGTGGCCGACCCTCCTTGCCGGAGTGGGCCAGATGAACCCGGGCCGCAGACGCCGGCACTGGGTCAGGGTTGGGCGCGGCGAGGGCTTCGGCAAAGAAGCGCGCGACCGACCACTCGTAGGGCGCGACCAGCGCCAGCATCGACTCCTTCAGTCCCTCCTCGAGGGAGGCGGCCTCATCACGCAGCCTCAGCAGCAGCTGGCGCGTCGCGTCGGCATCGTCGAGCGCCCGGTGCGGCCTCGGCTGCGAGAAGCCGAGCTCGACGGCGAGCAGCGGCAGGCTGTGGCTCGCGGCTCCCGGCAGCAGGATGCGCGCCACGTCGAGCGTGTCAAGGATCTCCAGCGACGGGTCCCACAATCCGGCGGCGAGGAGGAAATCGACATCCAGCCGCGCCCCATGCCCGACCGGCTGGCGGCCTCGAATGAACTCCGCGAGCTCGTGGAGAGCGACCTGCGGGCTCGCGGCTCCACGGAGCTCCTCCTGCCGGATCCCGGTGAGGCGCAGGACGGTTTCAGGAACGGCCCGCCCGGGATCGACAAGGCGCTCCATGGTCCCGCTGATGCCCTCGGGCGTAAAGGCGACGGCGCCGACCTCGATGACTCGGTCTCGGGCCGGGTCGAGACCTGTCGTCTCGAGGTCGAGAGCTGCGTATTCCGGCAAAGCCGTCCCCGATTCTACGGGCGCGGGCCACCTTGCCGGGCAGGGCACGCCGGTCGCTCGCACTCTAGCGCGGGCCTAACCCGAGCGCCGGTTGCTATATTTCCCGCGATGCTGACCGGGGCGATCGAGGCACCCAAGCGGATCGAAGACCTGCACGTCAGGCGCGACCTCGTCGCCAGCTTGCTGCTGCGAACCCTGGCTTTCTCTGATCAGTTGAGCGGCGCGGCGCTCGAGACCAGGCTGGGCTTGCCGTTCGAAACTCTTCAGCCGCTGATCGAGGAATTCCAGAAAACACAGCTGATGGACACGTTGGGCTTCTCCAACGAACCGGCCGTCGAGGGCCGCCCGATCCCCGTGCGCATGAACTACACGGTCTCGAGCGCCGGTCGCCAGCGCGCCGCAGAAATGTCGTCCGTGCAGACCAGATATCTCGGACCCTGCCCCGTCAACTTCGAGGATTACCTTTCACTGGTCCGCTCGCAGGTCACCGGCAAGGCGAACGTCACGGACTCGGCGTTGAAGAAGGCGCTCGGCACCCTCGAGCTCGAGCAGCACGTCATCGACCAGATCGGCGGCGCGATGGTGTCACGCGCCTCGCTGTTCATCTTCGGCGCCCCGGGCAACGGCAAGAGCACGATCACCGAGCGCATGGCGCTCCTCATGGGCGCCCCGATCGAGATCCCCCACGCGGTCTCGGTGGGTGACGAGATCATCCGGGTCATCGACCCCGTCTACCACAAGATCGCCGAGGGCGACCAGCCCATCGACCGGCGTCTGGTCAAGGTCGAAAGGCCCGTGGTGGTCGCCGGTGGTGAGCTCAAGCTGCAGCAGCTCGACCTCACCTACGACGCGTCCAACCGCTACTACGAGGCCCCGCTGCAGTGGAAGGCCAACGCCGGGGTATTCGTGATCGACGACTTCGGCCGCCAGGAGGTGCCGCCAATGCGTCTCCTCAACCGCTTCATCGTGCCGATGGAGAAGAAGGTCGACTACTTGGACCTATCAGCGTCAGGACGCAAGATCGAGCTGCCCTTCCTTTGCCAGGTCGTGTTCTCGACCAACCTCTCGCCGACCGAGCTGGTCGACGAAGCCTTCCTTCGCCGCATGGCTTACAAGATCGGCGTCGGCAACCCGTCGCCGGAAGCCTTCGGACGGATCCTCAGGTACGAGTGCGACCGGCAAGGCGTGGCGTTCGACGAGAAGGCGATCGGCTATCTGCTGAACAATCTCTACGGCAAGAAGCCGCTGCGCGGCTCGCACCCTCGCGCGCTGATCGCGCGGCTGGTCGACCTGGCCAACTACCGGCAGGAGCCGCCCAAGCTTTCGCCCCAGACGCTGAAGGAGGCATTCGACGCCTGCTTCAACCCGGCTCTGGGTAGCCTCACCGAGGACGACTGGGCCCGACCGGCGATCAACTAAGCGGCTTCGTCACTCCAGCCAGGCGGCGGCGATGAGACTCAAGGTCGCTGAAGGCGCCTCTCTGCTCCGGCGGCAGCAGCTCCGCGATCGCGACCATGATCGCGTCGGCCGCCTCCTGGTGGGACACCCTGGTGCCGTCAGTCCGCTTCGACGCGACCAGGAACGGTTTGCCGAACGTCACGCTCACAGGCACGCGGCGCGGCCAGCGCGCGCCTTTCGGCAGACAGTCGCGAGTCCCAGACAAACCGACGGGCACCACCGGGCAGCCGGCCTTTTGGGCGATGAAACCGGCGCCGGGCTCAGGCGCTGCGAGCACGCCCGACTCGACGCGCGTGCCCTCCGGGTAGATGATCAGCGCGTGGCCTGCCTTGAGCAGGTCGAACGAGCGCTTTAGCGCGACGCGATCCGCGGTGTGCCGCACCACCGGGAATGAGTGGTACCAACGGAACAGCATCTCCACGATGCCGCCCTTGAAGTACTCCGACTTCGCCATGTTCCAGGTGTCCGGTCTCGGAATGAATGCCGGCACCATCGGCGGGTCGAGGGTGCCCGAATGGCTTGGGCAAACGATTAGCGGACCGGTCGTCGGCACGTTTTCCGCGCCGGTGACGCGAAACAGACCGATGAGGTAGGTGCGCGTCATCGCGCGCATCAGCCAGCGCAGGAGCGCATAGATCATTTCGCTTGGCGTCGCTCGTCGATGCGCTCGAGAATCGTGTCGACGACCTGGTCAACGGTCAGCTCATCGGTGTCGATGACGATGGCGTCGCCCGCGGGGCGCAGGGGCGCCACAGCGCGCTCCGTGTCGACGCGGTCACGGGCTTCCACCTCTTTGCGCATCGCTTCTTCGTCCACGTTCTCGCCGCGCTTTTCATACTGTGCGGCGCGACGCCGGACCTTCTCTTCGAGGCTCGCCGTGAGGAAGAACTTGTGGTCGGCGTCCGAGAACACGACGGTGCCGATATCTCGACCGGCCATCACGACACCCCCTTGTCGGAGGCGCCTCTGTTGCGCAACCAGGGCCTCCCGCACGCCGGGAATCGCGGAGATGCGTGGCAGCGCGTCCATGTGATCGGCGTCGAAGATGCCGTCGGTCAGCTCAACCCCATCGGCCCAAACTCTTTCGCCGTCGACCGCCAGCTCGACCGATCTCGCGAGCTCGGTGACCGCTTCGGCATCAGCGGGATCGATTCCACGTGCTGCCGCCAGCTTGGTCACCGCGCGGTACATGAGCCCGCTGTCGACGAATCGCAGACCGAGGGCCTCGGCCAGCCGCTTGCCCACGGCGGACTTGCCCGAGGCCACGCCGCCGTCGATGGCGATGATCAACTGTTATCCATCCCCACGGCGCGCCGCAACGCCGCGACCTCGGCGTCGCCCAACAGGCGCCAGCCGCCGACCTTGAGCCGGCCGATCAGCAACGGTCCGAACCCGACACGCCGGAGCGAGTGCACCTTGTGGCCGATCCCATGCACCATCCGCCGCACCTGCCGGTGGCGGCCTTCGCGGATGACGATGCGTAGCTCCGCGAGGCTCGAGTCACGGCTTCCTGGCGTCACTGCCAGGGTCTCGACCTCTGCAGGGGCGGTGACGCCATCCTCCAGCTGGACGCCGGTGCGAAGGGTCTCCAGGTCTGCAGGCGTTGGGTTGCCGATGACTGTCGCGATGTATTGCTTGGCCACCTTGTAACGCGGGTGCGTGAGGCGAAAGGCCAGCTCGCCATCATCTGTCAAGAGCAGCAAGCCAGAGGTGTCGGCATCGAGCCTGCCGACGGGAAAAAGACGGTGGCCGGCCTGCCCCTCCTCTCCGACCACGTCGAGCACAGTCGTCCGTTCCTGCTCGTCGCGCGCCGTCGTGATGACTCCGAGCGGTTTGTTGATGACAACGTAGCGATGCCGTGTCACCGGCTTGACGGCGCGCCCGTCGACGGTGACCGTGTCCGTGTTCGGGTCGACGAACAGGCCTGAAGGCGGGGGGAGCTCGCCGTTCACGCGTACAGCTCCAGATGCGATCAGCTCGTCCGCCGCGCGGCGGCTGGCCACGCCCGCCCTCGCCAGAAAGCGGTTGAGCCGTTCCTTCGGCGGGCGGACTCCCCCTGTCAGCGGCTCGTGGTCAGAGGATTCGTCGGCGATGACCCTACCTCCGTGCGGTCGAGCCGAGGCACGGGCAGATGATCGAGCGACTCGAGACCCATCACCTGCAGAAATCTCATGGTCGTGCCGTACAGCCTCGGCAGGCCGGGTCCGGTGCCTCGACCAACCTCGGTGATCAGGTCGCGCAGCTCCAGGTTGGTGAGGACGCTCTCGCAATTGACGCCGCGCACCTCTTCGATGCGTGAGCGAGGCACAGGCTGCTGGTACGCGACGATTGCCAGCGTTTCATAAGCCGCCGGCGAGAGCTTGCCCGACACCTCAGGGCGAAGGGCGCGACGCACGGCAGCCGCGTAAGCGGGTCGCGTTGCGAGGTTGAGCTCATCGTGATGGCGCATCAGCATCACCCCGTGTCCCTCGAGTGCCACCTTGAGCTCTGCGAGCGCCTGCTCGACGGCGGTTTTGTCGCTGCTCGTCGCCTGCTGGAGCTCGCGGAGCTGCAGCGGCCGGTTGGAGCTGAACAGTATCGCCTCGAGCGTGGCTGACAGGTCGCTCACGTTGCGACCACCTCGGGCGGCGTTCGGGATTCGATGTGGATAGGGCCGAACCGTTCTTTCTGCCGCACGCTGATCAGCGACCGCCTCAGCAGCTCCAGCACGGCGACGAAGGTGACCACCGCCTCGAGGCGGTCCTCCGACTCGAGTATCAGCTCGAGGAGCTCGATCGGTCCCTGATGAAGGCGCCTCGAAATCGTCTCGAGCTTTTCCTCCAACGTCCACGTCCGGCCGGTGACGACGAGGGGTCGTGGCGGCACGCGAGCGAGGACGCTGTTGAAGGCGACCACCAGAAGGCCAACCTCGAGCGGCTCTTCTTGGCCCGCTGCATCCACCTGACGGGCAGGCGGTGGAAACGCGAAGGGTTCCGACGCCGCGCGTGCCATCAGGCCCTGGGCCATCTCTTTGTAGGCGCGGTACTCCTCGAGGCGCAATCGCACGTCCTCCTCCCAACCGAGCAGCTCGGTCTCCTCGTCGCTTGGCGGCTCGCCAGGCAGCAGGCGTATCGACTTCAACAGCAACAATCGCGCCGCCATCCACAGGAACTCCGCCATCTCGGCAGGGTCGGGGACCTCGCGCCCAGCCAGCTCGACCAGGTAGGCGTCGGTGACCTTGGCGAGGGAAACCTCGAAGATGTCGACCTCTTCCCGCTCGACCAGGGCGAGCAGCAGCTCGAGCGGGCCCTCGAACACGGGCGTCTTGACGTCGAGGCGCGGAGCAGCGGCAGGCGGTTCCACGAGGGGTAAGGCTATCTCAGGTTCACCTGGTGGAACCGGTCGTGGCTGTGGCCGATCGACGCGGCGGGTAGGTGTCTGACAATCAGCCTCCAGCCGGTGGTCGCGCCGCGTCCTCCCCGATCAAGAGAGCGGCGAGCGATGTACCGGTCGGAGACGCCTTGGATAACGGGAAATTACGGTGCAACAGCTCCAAGCTCTGGAGGCCAATTACCGGACATTTTGCGAACTAACGGCGGGTTTTACGGACATTTTGGGTTTTAAGAGCTACCTAAGGTTCACTTGGTGGAACTTTTCGATGCGTGCCATGGCTCGCCATCTGCGTTGGAGCGACGCCGGGCTGCGTGTCTGGCTCGAGTGCGCCAGCCGTGCCTCGATCTTCTGGCTGAGCACGCCGCCCACATCGACCTCGAGGTTCGGCGCCAGGCCGCCGAAGCACCACGCTTCCGCCGTTTCGTGCGGTGTGCCCGCCTTCGGAAACGTGAGCGCGTCGCGAGCGCTCGGCCAGGCGGCGTCAAGCGCAACGCGGCCCACAACGCGATGGTCGGGATGAAAGCGATAGGGGACGTTCGGGTCGAACGTCAGGAGCACGTCCGGCTTCGTGGTGCGTATCTCGGCGACGAATTCTTTGCGCAGCTCCAGGCTCTCGACCAGCTCGGCATCAGGGTGGCGTAAAAACGCGATCCGCTTCACTCCGAGCACATCGGCCGCCAGCTCCTGCTCGCGCTCGCGAATCTGCGCCAGCTTGGCGCGGGACTTGGTCGCATCGCGCGCGCCCTTGTCGCCCGATGTCGCCAGGACGAAATCGACGACCACCCCGTGCCCGACCATCATCAGCACGACGCCGGCGCAGTAGAACTCGATGTCGTCCGGGTGAGCGACGATGCAGAGGGCGCGCTTGATCCGCTTGTCTTCGGGACCACTGAACATCCGCGCCATCAGCGCCTAGCCTCCTGCAGCAGCTCATGCGCTCGCGCCATCGCCTTGGGCGTGACGCCGCCGCTCATCATCCGCGCCAGCTCCTTGGCGCGGTCCTCGTCCGAGCCGAGCTCCCTCACCGAAACCACGTTGCGCCCGTCCTCGCCTGGGACTTTTTCTACCAGCAGGTGGTGATCGGCGAAGGCTGCGATCTGCGCAAGGTGCGTGACGACCAGGACCTGGTGCCTGGCGCCGAGCGCCTTCAGGCGCAACCCGACCTGGATCGCAGCCTCGCCGCCGATGCCGGCATCGACTTCGTCGAAGACCAGGGTGGGCAGCTTGTCGGCGTCGGCGCCAACCGTCTTGATCGCCAGCATCAAGCGCGCCAGCTCGCCACCCGAGGCAACGCGCGCCAGCGGCGCCAGCGGCTCGCCCGGGTTGGCCGAGAACATCATCTCCGCCGACTCGGCGCCGCTTGGCCCGATTTCCCCGCGCGCGCGCAGCTCGATCTCAAAGCGCGCGCCCTCTAGCCGAAGACCCTGGAGCTCCGCGGCCACGGCTTGCTGCATGCGCCTGGCTGCGCTCGAGCGTGCCCCGCTCAAACGCGAAGCGGCGCCTTCGAGCTCGGTCCGGCGGGCATCACGTTCCTTCTCGGCCGCGGCCACCGCCGAATCGAGATCCTGAGTTGCGCCAATCTGGCTTTCGAGCCTGGCGCGCTCGGCGATCGCAGCCTCGAGCGTCCCGCCGTACTTGCGCTTGATCGTGTCGAGCAAAGCCAGGCGCGATTCGAGAGCCTCGAGCCGGTTCGGGTCGGAGTCGATCAGCTCGCCGTAACGCCGGATCTCGTCAGCGACGTCGGCGACCTCGGCCTCGAGAGCGGAGAGCCGTGCCGCCTGGTCGCGCAGGCGCGGGTCGAGCTCGGCCGCAGCCGAGACGGCCGCCGCGGCGCGGGCGACTCCATCCTCGCGAAGCGCCGCACCTGATTCGCGGCTCAGCTCCTCGAGGCGGGCCGCGTGCCGGACCGCTGATCGCTCCGCGGTGAGCTCCGCGTCCTCGCCGGGCCGGAGATCGGCCGAGCGCAGCTCGTCGAGCTGCCAGCGAAGGTACTCCTCTTCGCGCTGCCCCCGCGAGCGAAGTCGTTCGAGGTCGGCCAGGGCCTCCAGGGCGGCCGCCCATGCCGCGTGCGCGACGGCCACTGCGGCACGCAACGCGTGGGCGCCGGCGTAGCCATCGAGGAGCTCGGTTTGCGTCTCGGAGTCGAGCAGGGCATGGTGCTCGTGCTGACCATGAAGCGCCACCAGCCCGCGGCCGAGCTCACGCAGCTGGCCTGGGTTGGCCGTGCGACCGTCGATTCGCGCCGAGCCGCGCTTGCCGATCTCTCGCTGCAGCACCACCGAATCGAAGACCCCTTCAATCGTGGCTCTGTCGGCGCCATGGCGGACGAGGTCCGCCCCTCCGCGGTCGCCAAGCGTCAGCCCAAGGGCATCCACGATCAGCGACTTCCCGCTGCCGGTCTCACCGGTCAGCAGGTTCAGCCCGGGGCCGAACCGCACTCGCGATTCCGCGACGAGTGCGAGGTCGCGAACCTTCAGCTCGCGCAGCATTGTTGCGGCTCCCACGCAGTCACATCGACTCGCGCAGCGTCACTTCTTGGGAACGAGGGGACGTCCCCACCCAAGCTTCTCGCCTAATCGGCGATAGAAAGCCTCAGGTGGGCTGAACCGGACCACCTTGAGGCGCTTCGGGTGAGAGCCGCACTTGACCGAATCGCCGGTCTCGACCGAGCTGCTCTTGCGGGCGCCGTCGACGCGCATCTCGGCGGGTCCTCTGACGATGGCCAGGCTGATGTCCTGCCCGGGAGGAAACACGATGGGTCGCACGGTCAGCGCAAAAGGGTTCATGGGTACGACCACAAGGTCGCGGAGCGTTGGCTCCAGGATGGGGCCGCCACTCGCCAGCGCGTACGCCGTGGACCCGGTCGCGGTGGCGACCATCACGCCGTCCGCATCGATGATCCCGACCGCCTGCCCGGCGACGTCGATCTCGACCCGCAGCATGCGGGCATCACCGGCGCGGTTGACGACCACCTCGTTGAGGCCGATGGCACGCACGAGGTCCCGGCCGCCTCGGCGCAAAGCCACCTGGAGGATCGTTCGTTCCTCGATCCGGTAGGCGCCCTTGAAGAAGCGGCGCAGCCCATCGTCGATCTGGTGAGCCTCGACCTCGGTCAGAAAACCGAGACGGCCGAGGTTGACGCCAAGGATCGGAATCCGCCGCGGCGCGGCCAGACGGGCACCCGCAAGGAAGGTTCCATCGCCACCGAGGGTGACCATGAGGGTCGTTGCCTTGAGCGGGACAGTGATCGCACTCTCGGGGCCGTCCCGATCCGCCTCCCACCAGGCGATCTTTCGAGTCTTGAGCGCGTTGATCGTCGCCTCGACCGCGACCCGGTCGGCATGAGGCGCGCGGAGGATGCATACGTTCTGCGCCTTGGCAGTCCCCCGCGCCTTCGACGCGCTCATGAGGGGACCAGCTCCAGGAATATCTCCTGGTTGCCGTCCATGCCTGCCAGCTCGGACGAAGCCTGGGCTTTGACCGCGTACCCATTCGCCTCGCACCAAGCCCCGAATGCGTCGAGGGCGGCGGCGATGACGTGCTGGTCCCTGACAATGCCGCCCTTCCCGACCTCCGAGCGCCCGACCTGGAACTGCGGCTTGAACAGCGCGACCACCTCCGCCTCCGGCGCCGCGTGGCGCATGGCGGGCAGGACCTTTTCCAGCCCGATGAAAGACACATCGATGACGACGAGGCTCACGGGTTCTGGGAATGTCTCCAGCTCGCGCGCGTTGACCCGCTCGATCACCACGACGCGAGGATCCTGCCGCAATCGCCAGTGGAGCAAGCCGCGTCCGACGTCGATCGCGTAGACCTTCGCGGCACCGCGACGCAGCAGGACATCGGTGAAGCCACCGGTCGAAGCACCGATGTCGGCGCAGACCAGGCCGGTCGGGTCGACGCCAAACGTCGTCAGCGCCGGGGCGAGCTTCAGCGCACCCCGGCTTGCGTAAGCCGGCCCCTCCTCGACGGAGATCGCGGCATCGTCGCTGACCGAACGGTCGGGGCGGCGGACGGTCTCGCCCGCCACCCGAACCTTCCCGGCGATGATCAGGGCCTGCGCACGTTCCCGCGACTCGGCCAGACCGCTTCTAGTCACCAGAATGTCCAGGCGCGGCACGGTTAAAGGATGAGCCCGGCGGCCACGCCGAGCACCGCGCCGACCAGCACCTCGACCGGCGTGTGACCGAGAAGCTCTCGGAGTTTTTGCTCCTGAACGCCGCGCATGTGGACGAGGTCTTCAACCAGCCGGTTGAGGATCGCTGCCTGCCTGCCGGCCGCGCGCCGCAGGCCTGCCGCGTCGTACATCACCACGAACGAGAAGATAAGTGCGATCGCGAAGGCGGGGGAAGTCACGCCCGCATGTTTACCGATCGCCGTGGTCAGGCCCATCACGATCGCGCTGTGGCTGCTGGGCATACCGCCCGTCACCGCGAGCACGCGCAGGTTTAGCCGGCGAGCGCGGACCGAGTACAGGATCACCTTGGCGGTCTGGGCGATCGTCCAGGCCACCAGCGGCGCGAGGAGATACGTCATGTCTTGAGGGCGGCGACCAGCTTGTCGGCGCGCCCTTTCAACGCTTCGAGGCGGCGCTCCGCCTCGGACAGCAGGCCGGCGGCCAGCTGGTGGGCGGCGACCAGCTCGTCCAGGGGGGCGCGGCCCTCGGCGAGGAGGGAAATTGTGCTTTCGAGCCGGGCCAGCAGCGCCTCGAAGCTGAGCTCAGATAGCTCCTCCCCTTGCCCGGGCTCAGGCAACGGAAGCTGCTCCGCTGAGGTCATGTGACGCTGGCCGCCACCCGGCCCAGGATGCCATTCACGAAACGCCCGGCCTCTTCGCCAGAGAAGGTCTTGGCGAGCTCGATCGACTCGTTGATCGCCGCCTTCGTCGGCACATGCCGGTCAATCGTGATCTCGTACACGGCGATGCGTAGGACGATGCGGTCGACCTTGGCCATCTGCTCGAGCTTCCAGTGCTCTGAGGTGGCGGAGAGGACGGCGTCGAGCTTCTCGCGGTTGGCGATCACGCCGCGCACGAGCTGCGTGGCGAAATGGGCGACGTCGCTGGTGGCGGCGCCTTCGGCTGCGTGATAGCGCAGCACCTCGTCGGGATCGTCCTCCGAGCTCTCCAGCTGAAACAGGACCTTGAGCGCGAGCTCCCTGGCCTGGTGGCGCTTGCCCAAGGCCTACTGGGCGAACGCGACGCTCGAGACGAAGACGTTGACCTCCCCCACTTCCAGCCCCAGCATTCGCTCTGTCGCTTCCACGACGTTGGCCTGGACTGCGCTTGCCACCTCGGCCAGCTTGCCTTCCGAGTCGACGGTGATGAAGACCTCCAAATGGATCGAGCGATCGGCCTCGACCGCGACACGGACGCCACGGTGCGCGGTCTGGCGGCGCACCCAGTCGCCGAAGTGGCGGGCGGCCGTTTCATCCATGCCGGCCACGCCCTCGACCTCGCACGCGGCCAGCGCGGCAATGCTCGCAATCACCTCGTTGGCCACCCGGACCGCTCCGTGGCTGCCGTTCGATCCCATTCCCGGCATGCTACCAGCCGTGCCCGAGAGTCGAGGCGGCTAGGCACGCTCCATGTACGTGCCCGTCCGCGTGTCCACCCTGATCACATCGCCTGGCTGGATGAATAGAGGGACCTGGATCTTGGCGCCGGTTTCCAGCTTCGCCGGCTTGGTCGCCCCCGACACCGTGTCGCCCTTGAATCCCGGGTCGGTATCGACCACCTTGAGCTCGACGTTGATCGGCAGCTCCACGCCGATGAGCTTGTCGTCGTAGCGCAGCAGGTAAGCCGGGCTACCCTCTTTCAGGAAGGGGAGCACGTCTTCGATCATCTCCTCGTCGACGGCGACCTGGTCGTATGTCTGGGTGTCCATGAAGTAATGGTGGCTGCCGTCCCCGTACAGATACGTCGCTTCCTTCTTGTCGATGCGGACCGTCTTGTACTTGTCGCCGCTGCGAAAGCTCTGCTCGAAGATCGAGCCGGTGAGCAAGTTGCGAAGCTTGGCCTTGATGACGGCGCCCGCACGCGCCAGCTTGATGTGCTCGACGGTCACGACGCTGAGCAGCTGCCCGTCCATCTCGAACATGGTCCCGTTGCGAAAGTCGTTGGTCGAGATCATTTCTCGCTGAGGTAGTCCATCGCGAGCAGGTAGCCGGAGAATCCAAGCCCCGTGATCACGCCTTTCGCCGCTCGGGCCGTGACGCTCCTGGACCGAAATTCTTCGCGAGCGTGGATGTTCGACAGGTGGACCTCCACTGTCGGCAGCTCAAGCGACTGAAGGCAGTCGAACAGCGCAAGCGAGTAGTGCGACAGTGCGCCGGGGTTGATGACGATGCCAAGCGACCCGGGCGCCTCCTTCTGAAGAAAGTCGATGAGCTCGCCTTCGTGGTTGCTCTGGAACACGCTGACCTCGACCCCGAGCTTGCGAGCTTTCGCGCGCACGGTCTTGACCAGGTCGGCGTACGAGCGCGTCCCATAGATGTGAGGCTCCCTCTTTCCGAGCCGGTTCAGGTTTGGGCCGTTGACGATGACTATGCGTTTCATGCCAGCGCCTTGCGCAGCACACGGCTGACGATCGCCCCCGGCACCGTGTGCCCGGTTTCCGCATGACCAAGCCGGCGCGGCAGCACCCACGCGACCTTGCCCCGGCGCGCCTTCTTGTCACGGGGGATCGCAGCGAGAACTCTTGCGAGCTCGACCCGAGGCGGTCGATCAGGCAAGCCGTACGCCGTCAGCATCGCGTCCTGCGACTCCACGAATCGCCTGGTGCACAGGTCCATGGAGAACGCGATCCGTGCCGCAACGCGCATGCCAAAAGCCACCGCGCGCCCATGGGAGATGCGGAACCCGCTGGCCGCCTCGAGCGCGTGCCCGGCTGTGTGGCCGTAGTTGAGAATGGCGCGGGGCCCCGCCTCGCGCTCGTCTTTCGCAACCACCAGCGCTTTGGCCATCGCGCACTGGAACACCACCTTCTCGAGCGCAACCCGGTCGCCGCCGACCAGGCGATCGCGGTTCTTCAGTAGCACCTCGTAAAGCCCGCGGTCCATGGCAACGGCGTACTTTACAACCTCGGCAAATGCCTCCCGAAAGTTGACCGGTGGCAGTGTTTCGAGAAACGCGAGGTCCGCCACCACCGCGGCCGGCTGCCAGAATGCGCCGATCGCGTTTTTGGAACGCCGGCCGTTGACCCCGGTCTTGCCCCCGATGCTCGAGTCCACCATCGCGAGCAGAGTCGTCGGGACCTGGACGACCTTGATCCCCCGCTGCCAGACAGCAGCGCCGAAACCTGCCAGGTCGCCGACCGTCCCGCCACCGACTGCGATGACACAGCCCGCCCTGTCGACGTGCTGGCGCTCCAGAAACGCAAGCAGCTCGCCCAGCGCATTCATCGACTTGGACCGCTCCCCAGGGCGGACGACGTGGATGGGCGACTTGGCGCCGGCTCGCTTGATCGTCTTCGCGACCTTCCTCGCCCATGGCAGCACATTGGCATCGGTGATGATCGGCGCCGCGGTCGCATCGAGGCGCGCGACGGCGCTGCGAAGCTCCCGGTTGAGGTTGCTCCCGATCACCACCGGGTAGCTGCCGGCCGGCGCTTCGATTATCAGTCTGACCAAAGCTGCAGGATTTCCTCCGCGACGACGTCTTCAGGTCGGTCGCCGTCGACCCGGTGGGTGGCTTGCATATATCGGGCCCGCCTCGCTGCCAGCAACGCCTCGAGCTCATCCCGAGTCCTACCCGCCAACAGCGGCCGGTTGGTGGTGTCTTTGATCCTGTCCCAGATGGCGTCGAAGCCGCAGTCGATGAAGACGGTGATCGACCGCTCGACGATGATCTTCCAGTTCGCCTCGTCGACCGGCGCCCCTCCGCCAAGAGCGACAACTGCTCCTGGTTGCAGCAGGTCCGGAAGCAGGCGTGATTCCATGACTCGAAAGGCGGCCTCGCCTTTGGTCTCGAAGATTTCGGTGATGGACATACCAGCTTCGCTCTCGATCTCCAGATCGAGGTCGTGGAACGGCGCGCCCGCGCGTTGAGCGACCAGGACGCCGACCACGGATTTACCGCAGCCCATGAAACCGATGATCGCCAGTGGTGACTTCAGACGCCGCTGGCGTGTGGCTGGACCGTCGGTGCACCAGTGCGACGCCGTTCCGATTGGACGAAGACCTGGTCGCGAAAGATCCCGGGGTTGGGTAGGTGGTCAAGCACCTCGGCACCCTGCGTACCGGCGGCGTCAACCTCGACACGCCCATAACCCAGCATCCTGCCGACGACCGATTGCTTGGTCGTGCAGTCCTGGACCCGATCGATCGGGATGATCTTGGATTGGCGGCCAAACACGCCTGTCTCGATCTTTATGCGCTGGTCGGTCAGCGTGTAGGACGTCGACTGCCAGCGGATCCAAACCACTATCAGCCAGAGCCCGGCGATGGCGAGTGCGCCCAGGGTGACGATGAGCCGAAGGTGCGGGACTCCGGTGTTGGTGGCGGTGAAATCGACGATCACGGCAACGATCAACAGCACGATCGGCGCCGCCAGGGACTTGATCACCACGATCCAGTGCGGGTGGTCCTTGAGGACGAGGGTCTCGCCGGGTAGGAGCTGGCTAGTCATCGGGGCATATTGTCACGCATGAGGGCGAACCAGGCCGTGTGAACCCGCCAAACCTGTCGCGCTGGTTTCGCCTTGGTCGAATCAGGGCAGCAGGTACAGGACGATGGTCGCGCCCGCCGCGAGGTAGGGGCCGTACGCGAGCGTGCCCTTCAACGAGCGCTGCCAAACGATCATCCCGACCGAGGTGACGCCGGCCAGGAGGACGCCATAAAACAAGGCCTGGATGGTCGGCAGGGGGCCGAGCAGCAAGCCCATGAACGCCGCCATCTTGACGTCGCCAAAGCCGAGCGCTTCGGCCTTGAAGATGGCGGATCCCGCCAGCGCCAGGAGCAAGAACAGCAGGCCGGCGCCGAGACCCGTCGCTATGCCGGCCCACCAGGGATTGCCGAAGAGGCTCACCAGGAAGGCGAGTGCCATGGCGGGAAAGATCACCCGGTCGAGGATCAGCCGGTGCTCGAAGTCAAAGAAGGTGACCTGCACCAGCACAAGGACGAAGACGCTCCGGATCAAGAGCGTCGAGGTCATTCCGAAGTGGAACGCGAAAACGCCAAACAGGATCGCCGCGAGGGCGGGTGGGCCGAAGACCTGCCAGCGGCGCTGGCCCGGCTCCAGGCCTTCCAGGATGGCCAGGCGGACCGAACCCCAGCGGACAAACCAGCCGCCGCCGGCGCCGACCAGCGCCCAGCCGATTGTCAGCAGGATGAGGTTCACGGCGCCAAAGTGTGGCGCATGGCGGCTAGCGGCGCGGGCCTACCGGTCCACACCTCGAATGACGCGGCGCCTTGCGCCAGTAGGACGCCCCAGCCGTCGGCGGTTCGCAGCCCGAGGGATCGCGCCTTACGGACCAATGGCGTCCCGCCCGTCACGTAAACGAGGTCGATCACCGCGCCGCCCTTGGGCAGGCCTGCTGGGCGGACAGGCATCTCCTCTTTCCGACCCAGCGGGGTCGCGTTCAATAGGAGGTCGGCGGACCGCGTCAGACCGGGCAGGGCGGGGTCGCCCCAGCCGATCACCGCTCCTGGCAGGTCATCATCGTCGGGATGCCTGGATACGAAGGTGAGGTGAGCGCCGGCCAGCGCCACCGCGGCCGCGCGAGCCGATCCCCCACCGCCCAGGATGACCACGTTCGCGCCGCCGGGCTCGAGCCCAACCTCTGACATCGCGGCGCGCACGCCGGCGACGTCGGTGTTCGACCCGACCAGGCGCTGTCCATCTCGGGCGATGGTGTTCACAGCGTGCGCACGCATCGCGTCCGGGTCGATGCCGTCGAGGCGCGCCATCACCGCCTGCTTGTGCGGGATCGTCACGTTGGCTCCGGCGACATCGGGCGCCCTGAGCTTCTCGACCGCGCCCGCCAGGCCGGCCGGGTCCACATCCAGGAGCTCATAGCTCCAGTCCATGCCGAGGGTTTCGAACGCCGCGTTGTGCATCGCTGGGCTGCGCGAGTAGGCAATCCCGTGACCGAGGAGGAAGACTTTCAGCTTCCGCTCAGACCGTAGGTCGCGATGTCGCGGTTGAAGTCCGACTGGTTCGTCTCGAAGTGCGTCACGCCTTTGCGATCGGTGAAGTAGAAGATGAAGTTCGTCTGCGGCGGGTTGATGCAGGACAGGATCGCGGCCTCGCCAGGGTTGCTGATAGGGCCTGGCGGCAGGCCGGCGTGCGTGCGCGTGTTGTAAGGCGAGTTGAGCTGGAGCTCCGCAAACGTGGGCTCTGGCGTCAAACGTCCCAGCGCATAAAGCAGCGTGGCGTCGACGCCGAGCGGGATGCCCTGACGAAGGCGGTTGTAGTACACGCTGCACACTTTGCCGCGGTCGGCGCTCGTATTGGCCTCGCGGTCCACCATCGACGCCAGGATGACTATCGACTCGACCGTTTCGGCCGGCCGGCTCGCGGTTGCCCGGGTGATCTGGGCACGCAGAGCTGGGCTGAACACAATGCCGAACTGGGTGAGCTGTGCCTGGATGAGTCCGCGGACGTCGCCGGGATTGACCGAATACGTGTCGGGGAACAAGTAGCCCTCCAGCGGGGGCTTGGCATTGGCCGGCCGCGACGAGAGGAAGTCGAACGATGCCGACCAAGCGGGGTCGGCTGCGATGGCTATGTAATCGGCGGCAGTGCCTAAGCCGGATTTCGCGACGTCCTTGGCGAGCTCTCTGAGCGGGAACCCCTCGCGCAGAGTGACTGACACCTGCGCCGACTTGCTGTGTTGAAGGGCGTCGACGATCTGCACCATGCTCATGTTCCGATTCAGCTGGAAATCGCCGAACTGAAAGTTGGCCCCGGCCCCCGTCAACTTGAGGTACAGGTCGAAGGCGTTGCGATCCCTGATCAGGCGCTGGGCGGTCAGGTCATCGGCCACCTGGCTGGGAAGCTCACCGGAGTTGATGTGAAACACCACCGGCTCGCTGTCTGCAGCCACGGGAGTGTTCACGTTGTAGTTCCACCAGTCGTATCCGCGTGATGCACCAAACCCCACGACCGCGACCATAACGATCGCTGCGATCAGCCTCTTCACTCGACCTGGTCCTGCTCGAGCGCCGCGATCACCTGCTGAAACTCATCGCCTTCCACGCTCTCCAGCGCGCCGTCGACTTCGCGCAGCAGCAAGACCTGCGAGGGATCGTCGATGTTCTCGACCAGGTAATAGACGCCGCCCTCATGGTCGAAGGCATCGTGTAGCTGAAACTGGCGCTCGCGCCCCGTCTCGTCGATCAGGGTTATCGGCTTGGCGATCTCAGGCTCGGACGCGTCAGCCGGCACGGCGGCGGTCCAGGTGGGCTTGCAGCATCAAGGTGGCGGCGACACGGTCCACGCTGAGGCGCCGCTTCTCGCGACGCACCCCGTCCGCGATCAGCGAGCGCTCGGCCGCCACCGTGGTCAGCCGCTCGTCGACCAGCTCGACCGGGAGGCCCGATTCCTCCCGGATGGCGTCGGCCAGCTGCTGCGCCGCCTTGGCCTCAGGTCCGCGCGAGCCGTCCATGCGTTTGGGCAGGCCGACCACGATCCTGGCCGCCTCGTTTTCGCGGGCCACCACGGCAATGCGGCTGGGCAGAGTGGCCGCCGGCTCGGCAGGGAGCGTCGTAAGTGCCTGGGCGATGGTGGCCGTGGGGTCGCTCAAGGCGACCCCGACGCGCTTTGAACCAGGGTCGATGGCGAGGATCCGCAATATGTGGATGCTCAGCCGCTCGGTGTTGGGGCCGGCACGGCGCCCTGCTGGACGACGTAGTGAATCGAGATGCGCTCAGACAGCAGGGGCATCAGCGGCAGCGGCAGCGGCTGTTCCATGATGCTGACCGACTTGACGTTCAAGCTCTGCAAATAGAACCTGGCTTGCGCCAGGGGCTGGCCGACGATCTGGGTCCGGATCTTGTTCATGTCAAGCTTCGGAGCGATGAACGCTGCGGCATCTCCGAGGAACACGAGGTGGCCGCCCGCGGTCGCGCTGAGAATCCGGTAGTCGACCTGGATGGCCGCGTCGGTGAGCAGCTGCTCGTTGTTGGGAATCCGCTGCGAGAGGTAGTTCTCATAGGCTTTCTTGACATCGGAGTCAAAGTAAAAGTCGCCTTCGCCCTGCATAGACATGGTGGCGTTGAATGACGTGACCTTGTCGTTGGGCTGGTGGTCGGTGCTGTATTGAGGCGTCCCATAGATGAGCATGTCGCTGAGGGTCTCGCCGCTTTTCTTGGCGGCTGAGATCTGCTGGGCGATCGACTGGCGCAGCTCCTGCTCCAATACCGTGCGTGCGGCGGCGAAGTCCGCGATTGTCTCTTGCGGCGTGTTCGAGGCGTTAGCCCCACCACCCGTCGCCTGCGGGTTTGTAACCGACATCTGGCTGAACTGGTTGTCTTCGATCACGTTGATGGTGCCGGAGCCGACGTTGCCCGCTGCACCACGAGTGGTCGCGATCACGCTGGCCGACGCCGATCCACCCCACGGAACCGTCAAGCCCCTGGTGGTCTGGGCAAACTCGATGCCGTTGGTGTTCATCAAACGCTGCCCCGAGCTGACGATCAGACCGGGCGAGCCGCAGCTCGGTCCCGGGCAATTCGGCGGCGGCTCGTTGTTCGTGTAGATGACCACCCCGGTCGCGGCGGCCAGAAGGACGCGGATCGAGCCTGTCGTCTTGAAGCCCTGGGACACCGAGCGCGTGAGGATGATGGGACGGACTCGAATGGGAGCCTTGCCGGGCTGAGCCTGGATCTCGACCGCCTTTTGCGCGAAGGGCAGGCCTGAAGCCAGCAGTGTCACGGAGGCAGACGGCACATAAAGTGCGGCCGCGATCAGGCCCAGTACCAGCAGGAGGGCTGCGGCGACATTGAGCACAAACCGGCCGGGCCGTAGCTCGGTCGCTCTTTTGGTGATCAACCTGGTCGGCCGCGCGATGCCGATGTGGGTTGCCGCCGCGTCGTCGTCACGCTGCCACCAATGCGGGACGGGAGGCTCCTCAACCGGCGCGGACGGGATGCCCTCGCCCTGGGCGCCGACGGTTCCAAACACAGGAAAGCCGCTCTCGGAGGCCATCTTCTGGACCGCCGGGTCGTCGCACACGACCGTGACCCGCTTGCCCATACCTGCCGCGTAGTTGCGCAGCAGCTGAAAGTTGAACCGGCTCTGACCGATGCGCGACCGAGTCGGCAGTACGAGCATCGTGTCCTCGCCGCGATAGCGGCGCAGGCGTTCGACGAGCTCGGGAATCTCTTCCTCTGTTTCAACGTAAATGGGGTTGGCTGCCATGGCGTCAATCAGTCTCCTGGAGGGGTGCGCTCAAACCTTTATAGCGCTTAGGACCCGGCGCATGACTGTGTTCACGTTGTCACGCTCCTCCGCCTCAGTCCGCAGCGCATGGTTCGCGAGGCCCATCGGGGCGATGTCCTGTGGGCTCGAAAGCTGGCCCGTCGAGTCGGTCACATTACGCACGTCAGGCGGCACGAGGTGCCTGATGCGCGGCTCTTTCGGGAACGGCAGGCCGGTGGCCCAGTTGTTCTTGACCATCTCCAGCGTCAGCTCCGGCAGCAGGCTGCCCCCACCACAAAGGTAGATGCTCGTGGGCAGGCGCTCGCCACGCGACAGCTCTTTGACGCTTAGCGCGAGACCCTGGAGCAGAACCTCGGCATCGGCGCTCAACAGCTCCGAGACCTGGCGATGCTGCTCGGCCGACAGAAGGCCTTCGGAGTGGCGCAGCTTTCGCGCCTCGGCCTCTTCGTAGCTGAGCCCGAAAGCCAGAGCTAGGCGGCGCGTGAACGCACGCCCGCCGAGGTTGAACATGCGAGTTCCCTCGACGCCGCCATCGCGGATGAGCGCCACATCGGTGGTGCCCCCGCCTATGTCGATGAAGATTCCGCCCTCCGCCCACGTCTCCTCGCTGGCGCACGCTCTGGCGAGCGCATATGGCTGCGCCACTGCTCCTGCCAGCTCGAGGTCCAGCTCGCGCACCACGGTATCGATGGCGTTGATGTGCGTCATCGGCGCAAACGTGTTGAAGACAGTGACCTCGAGGTTCTTTCCGGTGAACCCGACCGGGTTGGTGACTGGGTAACCGTCGACTCGCACATTGGTGATCGACGAATGCACGAGGCGGGCCTCGAGCTGCCCGTAGCTGCGCTCCAGCTCGAGCAGGTGCTGCGCCTCGCGTAGCGCCCGGCGCTGCACCATCTGCAGCATGGTCGAGATCTCTGCAGACCTGACCCGCGAGTTGGAATTCTCCCGCGGGTAGGCGATGGTCGAGGAGAAGCCCTTGATCAGCTCGCCAGCGATGCCCACGATCACCTGTCCAGGCACCGTCTTGGCCATGTCCTCGGCAGCTTCCAGCGCGCGGTTTGAAGACTGGATCACCGACTCCAGATCCGCGATGGCGCCCCCAGACATGGCGGCCGGCGCCTGCGGTTCTCGGCCGACGCCCAAGACCTCGCCGTCGGGGCCGTCCCGCCGGACCACCAAGACCTTGATGAGGTCGGTGCCGATATCGAGCACCGTGAAGTGCCTGTAGTAGTCGCTTCGCTTGCGCAGGAACTTGAACTTGGTCACCGCAGGGCCTCATCGAGGCGCTGAAAAGCCTCGTCCGGCGGGACTGTCAGCTTCCCGCTGACCAGTTGCGGGCGCCCCCCACCCGTCCCAAAGAGGGACTTGAGCGAGTTGGCATCGTATTGGGAGACAAGGTCATTGGACACCTTGATCACAAACATGCCGCCGCCGACAACGGTTACGATGCCGGACTTCACGATCTCCAGATAGCGGTCTGCGTAGGCTTTCAACTCGTCAAGGTTAGAGGCGTCGACGGTTTGGGTCACGTAGTCGACCCGGCCATGCTTGACGCTGGCGCCGGCGCCGGCGCCGTCTCCCCCGCCGACCCTGGCGCTTCGAACCTGGTCTCGAAGCTTGTCGCGCTCCTTCTCAATCTCTTTGTGCTGGGACCGGATCGCCTTGACGCGCTCGGGCAGCTGCTCAGGGGATGCGTTGAATACGCGCGCGAGCTCTCCCAGGATTTCGCGATCTCGCCTCACCAGCTGGTCGGCGGCCTCGCCGACCACCATGTCGATGCGTCGCAGGCCGGAGCCGATGCTGGTCTCGGAGACGATCACCGCCGTCCCGACGTCGGCGCTGTTCTTGACGTGCGTGCCGCCGCACAGCTCGCAGGTCCAGTCGCCGAAGCACACGACTCGGACGACGTCGCCGTACTTCTCCTCGAACAGGTGCATCGCGCCCTGCGTAACGGCTTCTTGGTATGGAAGCTGCTGCTCTTCAAACGGGAGTGCCTCGCGCACCTTTTCCATGACGCGCCGGTTGATGCTAGCCAGCTCATCCCTGGTGATCGCCCGGTTGAGCGGGACGTCAAAGGTCGTGTGGTCCGGCCCGACCCACGAGCCTTTCTGGACCACCTGCTCGCCAATCGTCTCGCGGAGCGCCTTGTGCAGCAGATGGGTGGCGGAGTGGTGGCGCGCGATCTGCCGCCGCCGAGCAGCGTCGACGGCGGCAGTCGCTGTCTCGCCCACCCGGATCTCGCCGCTGACCACCGTGCCGATGTGCGCGATGACGCCTTCTGCCGGCTTCTGGGTGTCCTCGATACGCACGCGCCCGGACGGAGTGGTGACCGTACCGGTGTCACCGACCTGCCCACCGGACTCTGCATAGAAAGGCGTGCGCTGCAAGAAGACTTCGACCACGTCGCCTTCGGTCGCGGCATCGGCGGCTGCGCCCTCCCTTCGCAACGCCGCGATCTCGGTCTCGCTCCTGAGCTCGCGATAGCCCGTGAAGTCCGACTTCGGCAGATCCTTGGCCGAGGCCAGGTGCTGCGTGACTTTCCCACGAGAGCGTTCCCGCTGGTCTGTCATCGCGGCTCGGAACCCATCCTCATCAACCTGGATGCCTCGCTCTTGGGCGAGCTCGCGCGTCAGGTCGATGGGAACGCCGAAGGTATCGTGGAGCTTGAATGCCTCGCCTCCGGGGATCGCCGTACCGTGCTTGGCCGCGATCCGCTCGAACATGTCGAGCCCTTGCTCCAGCGTCCGCCCAAATCTCTCCTCTTCCGTATCCAGGCCGTCGCGCAGAAGCGCTGCCTGCTCACGCAGCTCCGGGTAGGGGTCGCCCATCGCCTTGACCACATCGGGGACGAGCCCGCTGAGCTTTGAGCTCATGTTCAATCGTCGCGCGTGAACCGTGGCTCGGCGTATCAACCGGCGAAGCACGTAGCCGCGGCCGTCGTTGCTTGGCGCGACTTTCTCGAGCATCACGAAACAAGCCGCGCGAACGTGGTCCGCAACGACGCGCTCTGACAGTGTCAGCTCCTTGTCAGACAGCTCGCGGATGCGGTCGATGATCGGGGCCAGCAGATCGGTTTCAAATACGTTTGTCTTCCCCTGAAGGATGTAGCTGATTCGCTCGAGGCCCATGCCGGTATCGATCGCCGGGTGCTCTAACGGAACCAGGCTCCCGTCTTCCTGCTGATCGAATTGGGGGAACACCAGATTCCAGAATTCCGTGAACCGCTCGCAGTGGTCGGGTACGCAATCGTCGCGGCCGCAGCCGACCTCTCGACCGCGATCCCACCAGATCTCGGAGTCGGGTCCGCACGGTCCGCGACCGAGCCCCCACCAGTTGTCCTCCAGCCGCGTGATGTGCGCGGCGGGGACGCCTGTCTTGATCCAGATCTCGTAGGCCTCGTCGTCGGTCGGGTGGATGGTGACGCGAAGGCGATCGGCCGGCATGGCGAATCCGCCGGTGACCAGCTGCCAGGCCAGGGGGATCGCGGTCTCCTTGAAGTAGTCACCGGTCGGAGCGAAGTTGCCGAGCATCTCGAAGAAGGTGTTGTGGCGATCGGTCTTACCCACCTCGTCGATGTCCCCGGTGCGCAGGCATTTCTGGCAGCTGGCAAGCCTGGGCGCGGGGGACCGGCTAAAGCCCTGGTAATAGGGCTGAAGCGGTTGCATTCCGGCCGAGATGAAGAGCGTGCTCGGGTCCCCTCTCGGCACCAGCGGTGCGCTCGGTAGGACCAGATGCTCCCGGCTGGCGAAATGCTCTAGAAAACGCTTGCGGATCTCGTTCCCGGTCATGTCGGGGCCGATCTAGCTTACGGTGCCAGCCGCTCTGTACGCCATGCGCCGCCCGGCAGGCGCACGTAGCGGAGCCTGTCGTGGAGACGGTCCGCGCGGTTTTCCCAGAACTCGATCCACGCCGGACGCAGCGCGTACCCGCCCCAGTCGGCGGGAATGGGCACCGTTGCCGGGTATCGCTGGTCAAGGTCCGCCGCGGCCTCCTCCAGCACAGTGCGCGATGCGACGACCCGGCTTTGCCGAGAAGCCAGCGCCGACAGCTGCGCACCACGGGGGCGGCTGTGAAAGTAGTCGAGCGAGGCGGCGCGGCTGACTCGCCGCACTGTGCCTGAGACCCTCACCTGGTGCCGGGTGACCGACCAGAAGAAGACGAGAGCCGCCTTTCGATTCGCGGTGAGGTCGCGGCCCTTGCGGCTTTCGTAATTCGAGTAAAAGAGGAAAGCGCCGTCATCGAGGCCCTTGAACAGCACCATGCGAGCCGACGGCGTGCCGCCCGGACCGGCCGTCGCCAGCGTCATCGCGTCGGGCTGGAGCGCGCCGGCACGCTCCGCACCTCGCAGCCAGCGGCGGAACAGCGCGAGCGGTTCGGACGGCGCGCGCGACTCGATCAGCGGCATGCCGCTCTAGGACGCTTCTTGTGGCACGTACTTCCGCAGCTGCTCCAGCGCGGCGCGCTGCAGGCGCGAGACGTGCATCTGGCTGATTCCGAGGCGCCGCGCAATCTCCGATTGCGACATCTGCTCGTAGAAGCGCATGGCCATGATCGACCGCTCTCGAGGCGTCAGGTGCACCATCGCCCGGTCGAGCAGGTCGCGCATCTCGACGCGATCGAGCTCTGGATCGGGGGTCCCGATCTGGTCGGCGATGGCACGGCCCTCCTGGCCGTCCGCCGACCCGATGGGCTGGTCGAGCGAAAGCGGCATGTAAGCAGGCCCAATCTCCATCGCCTCGGTGACGTCTTCGGGAGGTACGCCAAGTCGCTCGGCCAGCTCCGACACCGTCGGCTCGCGCCCCAGCTGGTTCTTCATCTCCTCATTCACGCGCACCACCGATTGGTGAAGCTCCTGGAGGCGGCGGGGAAATCGAATCGCGGTGCCCTTGTCCCGAAAGTGGCGCTTGATCTCGCCGGCGACGGTCAAGGTTGCGAAGGTGGTGAACTCGAAGCCGAGGTCTGGATCGAAGCGTTCGATGGCCTTGATCAGGCCGAGGTAGCCGACCTGGACGATGTCGTCGAGAGGCTCGCCGCGGTTCTGGAATTTGCGCGCGAGGAAGTACACGAAGTCGTGGTACGCATCGACCAGCTGGGCGCGGATGCGATCCCGCTCTGCCGGGTCCTTCGTGTCTTTGTAGCGACGATGAAGGGCGCGCAGCTCCTCGCGGGAAGGCCGAGGCTTCGAAGACATGCTTAATTACTCAAAACAGGTGGCCTAAAGGCCGAATTCACCTCGGCCGTCACCCAAGCGTTGCCGTTTCAAAACGCCTCCCAACGTGGCATGAAACCGGAGGGGGTCCCGTGGGGGAAGCCTGCCTCCCCCGCGCCTCACGCGATGTACTTGACCATGCGGAAGCGAACGTGCCCCGTCCGGGGCTCGACGAGCGGGCGGAAGTCGTCGACGAAGCAGCGGATCATCTCGTACGCGAGGCGCTGCAGCTCCGCGTCCTCTTCAGGGTGAGGCCGCGGCGCCGGCAGGACCTGGCCGGCCGTGGGCACGAGGTCGACATCGACGACGAGTGCCCGATTGGTGGCGAAGTACGTCAGCTTGAGGTCCGCATGGCCATCGAGGTCGTTCGCCGCCTCGATGGCGCTGTCGCAGGCCTGGGTCAGCGCGATGGTCAGCTCGTCGAGATCGACGAGGCTCAGCCCAAGCTGGCTCCCCAGCGTCGTCGCCACCCGCTTGGCGACGGGTATGAAGTCCGACGACGCCGGGATCTTGAGCTCAGCGAGATCGCGCTTGGCCATTAGGCCTCGGATCCACCTTTCTTGGAGTCGTCGCCGTTGATGGTCGCGTCGATCTTGCGGGCAGCGGCGGCCTCCAGCTCTTCGCGTCGGCGCTTCGCGGCGGCCACGCCATCCTGGATTGCCTTGCCGACCGGGTTCCCAGGGTCAGTCACCGCGACGCGTGCGCGTTGGGCGGCCTGCTTGGCCCGCTGGGCCGGCGCGCTCGTGCTGAGCTCGATCGTCTTGCTCCGAAGGTTGTCCACCTGCCCTCGCCCAGGACCCGACGCAATGTAAGCGCCGGCTGCGAGCCCGACGATTCCACCGAGGATGAACCAGCCGAAACCTCCGCCGCTGCCACTGCCCCCACTTTTCTCATCCGACATCGCCTAACCTCCTAATACAGTCCGAACAAGGCTCTGACCCGCCACTCTTACACCATGCGCAGCGGCTTTGACGCCATGCCCAACCGAAGACGCCCCACTTCCCGCCGCGCGCAGCCCGACGTTGACACCCGCTGTGATGTCGTTCACGTTGCCGATCGTCTGTCTCACCTCGGGCAGGGTCTCCTTCAACTCTTCGTTGGTCGTGTCGAGCAGCTCTTCCACGGCTCCTAGCGTCCCGCGCAACCGAAACAGCACGGCGGCGAGCGCGAGGGCCACCACGAGGGCAGCGACCCCGAACGCTAGCCACATGAAGTTCTGCAAGTGGTGAATACCCCCTTACCTGAGCCGGCAAACAGACCAAGCCAATACTAAGTGTCTGCCGGCGGCTCCGGCTCCTTGAGGCTTTCGGGTTCCTTCGGTTCGCGGCTCGGGCGCGGCACGAAGCGGGCGAGCGGCTGCAACAGCAGCGCAAACGCGATCGCCGGGAGCAGGTTCGCCTCGCCGAGGCGAAGCGAAGGCAGGCCGAGGAAATCCCACAGCTGTCCGAGCGCGAACCCCGCCGCCGTCATGACCAGGATCGGAACGTAGGCGCGGCGCCGGTAAGGCAGCAGCGCATAGAAGGCCAGCGAGAAGATCAGAACCGCGAGGACCGCGACGATCAGGCCCGGCGGAATGAGGCTGACTACGGCCAAAGCGCTCCCTCCGGGCCACGAGGGTGGGTTGTCCTGAGCGAGCTCAGGTGGGTCCCCTGCCTTGGCTCTCCAAGTCCCGTCAAGCGGGCTTTTGGTCGGCGACCGGACTCCGAGGTCCCTAAATGCTGTCTATTGGGCAACGCGCACATCGCCCGCAACCCATCGGGAGCCAACCAATACTACGTGGAGGGGTTGGGGGATGGTTCGACTCGAATGCGTAGCTCATCGAGCTGCGAACGGTCGACCTCAGATGGCGCGCCGAGCATCAGGTCCGACATCGATTGCGTCTTCGGAAAGGCGACGACGTCGCGGATGTTGTCGGTGCCCCCAAGCATCATCACGATGCGGTCGATGCCCGGCGCGATTCCCCCGTGGGGCGGCACCCCGTAGGTGAAGGCGCGGAGCAGCGTTCCGAAGCGCTCACGGATCACCTCGAGGGGCATGCCCAGGAGCTGGAACACTCTCTCCTGCATCGCCGGGTCATAGATGCGAAGGCTTCCCCCTCCGAGCTCGTAACCGTTCAAAACGATGTCGTACGCATGCGCCCGAACGTCGTAAGGACGCTCCCCGACGAACGCCATGTCCTCCTCGAACGGGCGGGTGAACGGATGGTGCGCGTATGTCAGCGTGCCCTGGTCGTCCTCATCAAATAAATAGGTGGGGTTGATCCACAGGAACTTCCACTCGTCTTCGCGAATGAGCTTGCGGCGCCTGGCCACCTCCTGCCGGATCAGGCCCATCACCGTCTCGGCTTTGCGCCGGCGATCCGCCACCAGGAGGACCAGGTCCTCTTCGCCTGCGCTCGTTGCCTGCTTGATGCCCGCGAGCTCGTCCGCGGTGAGGAACTTGTCGATCGAGCTGCCGGGCAGCCACGCGAGGCCCTTGCCACCCGCGCCCTTGGCCAGGGTCACGAGATCGTCAAGGTCCCGGCGACCCATGTCGCGGCCGCCAGGCACCCTCATGCCGCGAACCACGCCGCCGGCATCAAGGGCGCCGCGGAAGATCTGGGCCTTGGTCCCGGCAAGTACCGATCCAAGGTCGGCGATCTCGAGGTCGTGGCGAAGATCCGGCTTGTCGCTCCCGAACCTCAGCAGGGATTCCTTTATATCCATGCGCTGAAACGGAGTCTTCAACTGGACGCCGAGAACCTCGTGCCAGAGCTCGCTGAACAGACCTTCGATCAGGGCGAAGACGTCTTCCTCGTCGCAGAAGGACATCTCGAGGTCGAGCTGGGTGAACTCTGGCTGGCGGTCGGCTCGCAGGTTCTCATCGCGGAAGCAACGCGCGATCTGGTAGTACCGCTGCACCCCCGACACCATCAACAGCTGCTTCAGCATCTGCGGCGCTTGCGGCAGCGCGTAGAAGGCACCCGGGTGCAGGCGCGATGGCACCAGGAAGTCGCGCGCGCCCGAAGGCGAGCTGCGGGTCAAGATCGGCGTCTCGACTTCGATGAACTCCTGCCTGTCCATGTAGTCGCGGATGATCTTGTTGACGCGGCTTCGCAGCTCCAGCATCCGCATCATGCGCGGCCGGCGCAGGTCCAGATACCGATACTCCAACCGGGTCTTCTCGTCGGGCTCGTCCTGGTCCTCGATCGGGAATGGCGTCGTCTCGGAGACGTTGACGACCTCGAGCTCCGACGCGGTCACCTCGACCTCCCCGGTCGCCATGCGCGGATTCTCTGAGCCCGTCGGGCGCTTTCCGACCAGGCCTCTGATACGCACCACGTACTCAGCTCGCAGCGCCGATGCGGCGGCGTGCGCAGCCGGTGCTTTCGTCGGGTTGAACACCACCTGCACGGCGCCCCATCGATCGCGCAGGTCGATGAAGATGAGGCCGCCGTGGTCGCGCCTGCGAGCCACCCAGCCATAGAGCTCGACCTCTTGGCCATCGTCGGCGACGCGGATCGAGCCGCAATGTGGCGCTGTGAATCCGCTCATGCCAGGCTCTCCGCGAGCTCCTTCCATGGAACCTCCACCTGCTCGCCGCTCGCCATGTCTTTCAGCTGGGCGACGTGGCGTTGGGCCTCGCTCGCTCCGAGGAGCACCACCCAGCGCGCGCCCAGCTTGTTGGCCGACCGCATCTTCGCGCGCAGGCTCCTCGGCTCGTAGTCAACGGCCACCGTCCGCGCGCCGCGGCACAATCTCGCGACGTCAGCCGCCTCCAGCTCCAGGCCGGGATCAGCCAGGATGACCACCTCGGCCGCTGGTTCCGGGATCACCTCCGCCCCACTGGCCGCCACCACCTCGGTGACCCTGTCGAGCCCACCAGCGAAGCCGACTCCCGGCGTCGGCGGCCAACCCTCCGCTTCGGCCAGCCCGTCGTAGCGACCGCCTGCGACGAGCGCATCCTGCTGCCCCGACGCGCCCCCCGGGTAGAACTCGAAAACTGTGCGCGTGTAGTAGTCAAGACCACGCACGAGGTATGGGTTCAATCGGTACTCGATACCCGCAGCGTCCAGCCCCCGCCTGACCAGCACCCAGGCCGCGGCGCACTCCTCGCACAGGTGGTCGGTGATGCGCGGAGCTTTGATTTTGAAGGGCTGGCACTGCGGCACCTTGCAGTCGAGCAGGCGGAGCGGGCTGGTCTCCAGGCGCCGTTGGCAGTCGCCGTGCAGCTTGTCCTTCAGCGGCCGGTAGTACTGGCGCAGCAGCTCGAGATAGGCGGGCCTGCACTTGAAGTCGCCGATGGTGTTCAGCTCCAACGCCAGGTCGCTGAGGCCGACCTCGTGGAGCCACGCGGCGGCGAGCTCGATGATCTCCGCGTCCACGGCCGGGCTGGCGGCGCCGATCGCTTCGATGTCGAACTGAAAGAACTGGCGGTAGCGGCCCTTCTGCGGTCGGTCGTACCGAAACATCGGGCCGATCAGATACAGCCGCGCTGGCTGAGGGCCCTGGTTGAGCCCGCCCTCGAAGTAGGCGCGCACAATTCCCGCCGTCGCCTCAGGTCGCAGCGCCAGGTTGCGGCCTCCGCGATCCTCGAATCTGTAGAGCTCTTTCGCGACCGCGTCGGTGTCGGTGCCGACGCGCTCGATGAGGTCGGTGTGCTCGAGGATCGGCGTCACCATCTCCTGGTATCCGAAGCTCCTCGCGACGCGTGCAGCGGCCTTTTCGACAGTGCGCCACAGCGCGCGGTCCGCCGGCATGAGGTCGCGCATTCCGCGGACGGCTTTGATGGGTTCGGTGCGAGGCATCGGAGTGACGATTGTAAGAAGCTGAACTCAGTGAGACCCGTGCGCGCCGGTTAGTATCTGCCCGAATGCGACTGCAGACGAACCATCCGGTGGTCACCCAGCGCCAGTGACCATCGCCTTGATTCAGCTCATCACGCTCATCTTCGCCGGCCTCGCGCTGCTGGTCGGCGCGTATCTGCTGATCATCGGCAGGCGGCCGTGGCGTGTCGGCGAGGAGACCCACGTGGCGCCGCGTGTCCGCTTGCTCGGCCTCAGCTACATTCTCGTGTTCGGCTCCGCGATGGTCCAGATCATCGCGCAGCCGCGCGGCCTCAACGCCGAGATACTCGGCGGCCTGATGGTGCTGGGCGGACTCATCGTCATCGTCGTGGTCTTCCTTGAAGGGCGCGCGTCGCGTCGCTCGATCGCCAGGGGCCGGCTGGGCGACTAGCAGCGACTCCCCGCTACGGGTTGGTACGCCAGCCCGCTGCCACCTTGAATGCCTCACGCAGCTGCTCCAGGTGAACCGGCTTGATCATGTAGTCGTCGAAGCCGGCCTTCAGGCATCGGTCGTGGTCGCCTGGGCCTGCCAGCGCCGTCAGCGCGATGAGGCGGGGCCGGGTGCCCCGCGGCCAGCGACGGCAGATCGCCTCGGCGGCCTCCAGGCCGTCCATCTCGGGCATGAGCACGTCCATGAGAACCGCGTCGTAAGGGGCCTGGGCGATGGCGGCCACCGCTTCGCGCCCATTCGAGACCACGTCGACACTGTGGCCGAGCTTGACCACCAGGCGTCGCAGCAGGTTCTGGTTCAATGCGTTGTCGTCGGCGACCAGGACCTTCAGCGCGCCTGGCGCGACCTTTTCCACATCGGGTAAAGCAGCAGAAGGCGCCTGGCGAACCCCCACCTGAACCATGACGTCGTGCAGCTTGCGAGGCGCCACCGGCTTCGTCAGCGTCGCCTGCACCAACCCGCCGTCGGCGGCCCCGGCCTCGGCTGCGGTCGGAGGCATCGCGCCGATCAAAACGATGGGAAGGAGCTCCGGCCCGCGAAGCGACCGCAGCGAAGCCGACAGCGCGACGCCGTCGATCTCGGGGAAGCGATGCTCGATCAGCGCGATGTCGAAAGGTTGCCCGGCGTCCAGCTTGCCCAAGGCCTCGTCAGGCGCGGCTTCGGTCGCAATTGCTCCCCAGGTCTCGGTTTGCAGCGCCATCACCCGACGCTCGGTGGCGTCGGCGGCCACGACCAGCACCTTCATCCCTTCGAGCGTGATGGGGGCGGCGGTCACGGGAGCGGGCATCGCCTCCGCCAGCATGGTGAACTCGAAGAGCGTGCCGGCATCGGGACCTGCCTCCACGCCTCCCTGCTCGACACGAAGCTCGCCATCCATCATCTCGACCAGCTGCTTGCAGGTGGCGAGGTTGAGGACCGCCAGCCTGTCCCCCGGCTCGAGCTGAGGCGGCGCGGCGCCCGCTTCGCCCATCCCGCTCCGTAGGATTCGCGCCGGGACGCCCCGCCCGGTGTCACGCACGTCGAACTTGAGCCTGGTCAGCTCTCCTTCCGACAGGCAACTGAGCTCGACCCCGACTCCGCCGCGGTCCGTCCTCTCCAGGCCGCCGCTCAACAGCGTCAGCAAGATCTGCTCGACCCGGCGGGAATCCCCAACGATCACGCTCGGGACGTCAAGCTCGGCGCGAAACGAAAGGTCGAGGCCCTTGGTTCCCGCGCTTTCGGCGACCAGTCCCAGGCAGCTCTCGACGCTCGAGCGCACGTCGAACGGATGCAACGCGAGCTCGAACTCGCCCCGCTGGATCATCGCCGCGTCCAGGACCTCCTCGACGAGACGTGCGACCTGCTCCGCACCCACCTCCACGATGGAGGCGAGCTCGCGCTCCTCGGTGGACGAAGCTGTCATGGCGAGCAAGCCCGCCGCGCCAAGGACGGCGTTGAGCTGGTTGCGAAGCTGATGGCCAAAGTCGGCGAGCAGATCGGCGTCCAGGACGTCGACCTTCGGACTTTCGCCCGGAGCCTTTTCTGGACTTATCAGGTCCTGGTCGTCCGTGCCGATCATCCGCGCCTCATTGCTGCCTGCCGGCGGGAGGCACTGTGGATGGCTGGAAGATGGACTCGGGAAGATCGACGCCGTTCGAGCGGAAGTGCTTCATGAACGCGGACTGAGCGCCAGTGGCGGTGTGGTAGCCGACGGCGCGCCCATCCCCGGTGACCCCGGTCTGGTTGAACACGAAGAGCTCCTGCATGGTGATCTCGCCGTCGGTGATGCCCGTGACCTCGGCCACGCTCACCACCTTGCGCGCTCCGCCCCGCAGCCGCTCGGTTTGAACCACAACGTTGACCGCCGATGCGATCTGGCTGCGAATGGCGCGCGACGGCAGCTCGGTGCCCGCGAGGAGCACCAGAGTCTCGAGCCGGTTCAACGCGTCGCGAGGGTTATTCGAGTGAAGGGTGCTCATGGACCCGTCGTGCCCGGTGTTCATCGCCTGGAGCATGTCGAGCGCTTCAGCGCCGCGGCACTCGCCGACGACGATGCGGTCGGGCCGCATGCGCAAGCAGTTGCGCACCAGGTCGCGAATCGAGATGGCGCCGCGCCCCTCGACGTTTTGAGGTTTCGACTCGAGGCTGATGACGTGAACCTGGCGCAAACGAAGCTCGGCCGCGTCCTCGCAAGTGATGATTCGCTCGGTTGCCGGTATGAAGCCCGACAGCACATTGAGGAACGTGGTTTTACCTGAACCGGTGCCGCCTGAAACGATGGTGTTGAGACGCGTTTTCACCGCCGCGTCGAGGTACATCATCATCGCCGGCGTCGCACCGCCGAGGCTGACTATCTGCTCTGGGCTCAGCACCTCGCGTCCGAACTTTCGAATCGTCAGACAGGGCCCGTAGATCGCCACCGGCGGGATCACGACGTTCACGCGCGACCCGTCCTTCAGGCGCGCGTCACACATTGGCTCCGACTCGTCGACGCGACGGCCGATCGACGAGACGATCCTGTCGATGACCCGCCTCAGGCTCGCCTCGTCCTCGAACGCCAGGCTCGTGAGCTCGATCTTGCCGCGCCGCTCGACAAAGATCTGCTCGGGCCGGTTGACCATCACCTCGCTGACCTCCGGGTCCCGCAGCAGGGCTTCGAGCGGCCCCAGGCCCACGACCTCGTCGAAGAGAACCTCGACGAGGCGCTCGCGATCGGCGGCTGTGACCAGCGTGATGGGCGGCTTCGCGCGGAAGTGCTCCTCGGTGAGCTGGAGGAGGAGCCGGCGGATGCCGGCGGGGTTATTGATATCGATCTGGGCCGTGTGGTGGGCCAGGAGCTGGGCGTGGATCTCGGCCTTGGCGGCCGCCAGCGATGGCGTCAGCTTGGATGACGATTCCGTGACCAGGGCCGGGGGCACGTCATGGGTCGGGGTCGGAGGTGGCGGCGGGATCGGGACGGCGGTGGCTAGAGGCGGCGCCGGCGCGGTGGCCACCGGCCCGTTGGCCGAAGGCGCGGCGGGCACGACAGGGGGCGCCAACGGGGTTTGCTGATACCGCCTGTCAAAGCGTTCCGAGAGCTTCATCTGCCGAGGCCTTCGGGGGCGCTCTTGAGGCGCCTTTGCGCGTCGACGGCAGCGCCTCTGATCGCGGCATCGGGCTCGCCGGTCAGCGTACTCAGCGCACCCGACGCGGAGCTGTCGCCGATCATCCCCAACGACCGGCACGCGGCCACACGGACTCGGGCCGGCCAGCGCCTGTCCCGGGCGATAGCGGAGAGCGGGCCCACCCTCAAGGTGTCATGCCTCAACCCACACGCCAGGACGGTGATTACAGCAGCCTCCACACTGCCAGGCTCACGCATCAGCGCCTCGATGTCCATATCCGAAGCGCCACGGGCAAGCTCGATCGCCAGCCGATGCTGGGGGATGCGGGCCGCGGCGGCCATCAGCGCATCCACGGCTCGGTGACCGCCAAGCTCGCCAAGAGCGCGAATCGCGGCCTCCCGCACCTTTGGTTTTGGGTCATCGATCATGTCGGCGAGCCAGGACAGGGAGTCGCTGAGGCGAAGCGCGCCGCACAGCCGTGCAGCGGCGATTCGGACGTCGGGGTCGGGGCTCACCAGCGAGTTCACCAGCTCGTCGACCACGCCGGCGGTGCGCACAGTCTGTTGAAGTCGCAGCTGCGGCGAAAGCCCAGGGCCTGCGAGGGCGAGAGCCTGGCTTATCGCCGGGGCCACCGCTCCCGCTTCGGCGAGCAACTCGGTGGCCTTGACGTTGAGGGCGACGTGCCGGTCACCACCCAGCGCGGCGGCGAGGATGCGCTCGACTCGAGCCGCCAATCGCGAGCGCGGAACGCCCGTTTTCGAGCCCCCCTGGCGCTTCGGAGGGCGTTCAGATTCTAGGTCGGACATTTGCCTGTTACCTGAGCCGTTGCTGCGATGCGGAAAGTCGACCTGGGGGGACGTTGCTACATTATCGGCTAGTTGAGTTCCCGCGAGGCTCGCGAAAGCCCGGGACTGCGGGAGGAGGGATTGGATCGTATGGCCGCAAATGCGGGGTCAGCGGCCGACCAGGCGCCTTCCGCGCTGCAGCTGCGCGTGCGCATGCTCGAGATGTCGCCGGTCTTCGCTGAGCTGAGCGACGGCGCCCTCCGTGCCCTCGCCAGGCGCATGCGGGTAGTCGGTCTGCCCGTGGCTGACAAGCTCAAGCTTGGGACCGAGCACGGCGATGTCGTCGTCTTTCTGGCCTCGGGGCTCGTCGAGCAGTCGCTGACCGACGCCGCCGGCAGGGTGCTCCTGACGCGGCGCCGCCACGCCGGGGACCTCTTGATTCTCCCCGTGCACCGAGCGGGGGACCGCTACGTGACGAGCATCGACGGCATCTCCAACGCCGTGCTGCTGACCCTGGATCGCGACAGTCTCATCCAAGGCTTAGGGCCGGAGGTGGAGAGGGTGGCAACCGCGCTCGAGCAGCTTTGGACACAGGAGCTCGCGGCGGTCGAAGCGGCCGAGGTTCAGCTGTCGTCGCGAACCTCCGCCCCCATCGTCGCGTTCTTCTCGGCCAAAGGCGGATCCGGCTTGACGACGCTCGCCGTCAACACCTCCGCAGCGTTGGCGAAAACCTATCCACGCCAGGTCCTCCTGATCGACCTGTCGGCGCCGTTTGGCCATGCCGCCTTGTTCTCCGACCTCATCGCCACGGGATCGATCGCGAGCGCCGCGAAGGCGGCACCAGCTGACTTCGACAAGGTGCTGCGCCAGCACATCGTCTATCACCGGTCCGGCATGGGCGTCCTGCCCGGCACGCTCCGGCCCGAAGAGGTCGACCTGATGACGGGCGACCTGACGGGGCGGGTGCTCGACATTGTCGTCAGCTGGCAGCGGGTCATCGTCGTCGACCTCGGCACCTCCCTGGCAGAGGCGGCGCTGGCGGTGATCGAACGGGCCGAGTGCCTGGTCGTGGTGGTTCCCCCCGAGATCGCGGCGATGACCGATGCGCGCCGATCGTTGGCCGTGTTCCGCGACATCATGAACGTGCCTGACAACCGGATCGAGCTGGTGCTCAACCAGCGCGTCCCCCATCCCCCACTAGAGCGCGCGGCGATCGAGAGCATTCTCGGCCGAAAGATGTCAGTCACCGTCGGCTTCGACGATTCAAGGCCCGAGGACGCGACGCTCGCCGGCGGCCTCGTCCTGCAGCGTGATGCCTCATCCCTGGTTTCGCGAGGCGCCACCGAGCTGGCTCGCGTGGTGATGGCGAACCTGAAGCTCAGTGGGTAGCCCCCCCTCTCGCTGGCGAGGCCAGGCGCTTGTCGAGTTCGCGATCGCTCTCCCGATCCTGATCGTGTTGGTGGCGGGGGTGGTGGAGCTCGGCCGGGGTTATGGATACGCCATCGCCACCTCGGACGCGGCCCGCGACGGCGCGCGTGACGTCGCGGGCAAGACTGCCCTCACCGACGGGCCTGGTCTCGCCTCGATGTGCAGCATCATCACCGCCGACTTGGCGGCTGTCACCGCCAACGTCAGCTGCCCGACCCTGGTCGCTCACGCACCGCCTTTTGCCAGTGGCACCGACTTCACCAACCCAACTGGCGGCCAAGCGGTCGTCGTCGTTTACTGCGGGACCAGCCTGAACTGCATGGGAACTGCTAGTCCGCGATACCAGTCTGAGATCGACGTGTACGTCTACTACGGGTTTAACGACCTGAACTTATTTGGCGGACGAATCACCATCTCGGGCTCGAGCCAGACGACGACCTCGTGGTGAGAGGCCATCAGCGCGCGCAGGCGCTGGTCGAGTTCGCGCTGGTGGCGCCGGTCGTGCTGCTGATCATCGGCGCCACCGTCGACATGGGTCGCGGCTTGCTCATGTACGGGCTGCTCTCCGGGGCATCGCGTGACATGGCCAGGCAGGCCTCGCTCGAGTACTACAGCGGCTCCAACACGCTCCCACCCAGCTGCACAGCGCTCGCCATCCCGTGCGGCCTCAAATCGATTCTCACCGGCGCGCACCTGCTGGACTCGCTGGGCGCCACCGTCGTGTACCTCGATTCCCCCGCGACCGGTGCGCCACCCACGTACGGGACGTATGCGGCCAATGCGGACCCCACGCAGCCCGGCACCATCACACTGTCCGGGGCCACCAGCAACACGGTCTACGTCTTTATCTATGAGCTGGATCCCGCGAGCGGCGCCACCCGCTGGAGCTGCCCAACCTGCGCCGCAGCGAGCGGCAGCGCGGTCCGCATTCCGGGTCACCAACGTGTCGTCGTCGACCTCAAGTTCAACTGGCAGCCCGTGCTGGCGCGATTCCTGGGGATACCGGCAGTCATCACATTCGACTCGCAGACAGTCGACAGGCTCGAGTTTTGAGCAAGACGCGACCAGGACAGTCGGGCCAGGTGATGGTGCTCGTGGCCGTCGCCCTGCTCGCGCTGATCGGTTCCGCCGCGCTGGTCCTCTTGGCCGGCTCGGACGAATGGCAGAAGAACCAGCTGCAGGAGCTGGCCGACACGACCGCGCTGAACTCGGCGCTCAACGTCGGAGTCGGCTGCGACGCGGCGAAAGCGACGGCGATCATCACGCAGGCCGACAACTTCCTGGCGACGCGGCGAACGCGCACGGGCAGCCTCACCGTGACCGCCGGCACCTGTGCGAACCCGTACGTCGGAAACGACACCTTCGCGGGCGGGCTCGCGGCCAAAATCAGCTACCCCTACCGGGCACATCAGCAGCAGGTCGAGGTGGTCCTGACGTTGACCCTGCCCATCTCGTTTGGCGCAGAGGTCGGCTCGACGAGCACGACGGTGGTGCGCCGCGCGGTGGCGCAAGCCCTGGAGGGATCGACGGCCGCGATCTCTGCAACGAACCTCACCTGCGCAAGTGGTCAGGTCAACGTCGCCGGCAGCGTGCGCGTTCAAAACCTCGTCACGATCAGCGGGACCTGCGCGCTGTATGCGCACGCCCGCTTGGATGCCGCTTCAGGCACGTACTCCGATTTGGGTGATGCGAAGGTGTACGCCGACTCGCAGAGCTGGGTTGGCGCGGGCGGGAGCTGCACCGCCGGATCGAGCTCGGGCTCGGCCAAGGCCATCTGCGCCGACGGCACCGAGGTGACCGGACATGTCACACCGTCGTGCGGAACGAGCGGGACGAGCGCCAACCTTTCGGCCGGTGTCGTCGCTGTAAACCCGAATCCCTGCGCCGCCGGTGTGGCGCCGCTGCCCGTGCCGTCGCTATCGGCCGCGCTGCCGCCCGAGCCGAACACCGATGCCAGCGCGATCGCCACCCTGCAGGGCACCGGCGGGGCCGCATGCACGTCGGGCGCGGCCTACTCGAATATCGTCGTCAACGGGGCGACCGTGGCTACCGGCCTCGGGCCGGTTCCGCTCAAAGATGCAAGCGGCTTTTACCATTTCAAGCCGAGCTGCTACGGGTACCTCAACGTAGGCGCCCTGGGCGGCGGTATCAGTAACGTCCAAGTCGGGGCCGAGAGCGCGGTGGCCCGACACTTCATCACTCCGACCCTGACCAGCCCCAGCGCGGCGGGCACGCTGCTGGTCGCGATCGTCCGATCCGAAGACACGCCAAATCGATTTACCGCCTCCGCCGGCTGGGTGGCGGCCGACTTTGCCAATGCGGCCGGCCAGGCGCGCGCCGAGATCTGGTACTACCCGAACAATCCCGGCGGGATATCGAGCGTTACTTTCACGATCACCCCAGCCAACATCGATACCGTCGCCCAGATGAGCGAATGGCGGAACGTAGCGGCGGTGGTACCCATCACCGGAGCGAAAACGGTGACCACGAACCAACTGACCGCAACGGTCTCGACCAGCGCCGCGACCCCCGTCGCCAACGAACTGGTGATCACCGCCGCCGGCTTCGTGGGGAACGCAGCGCAGACCGTCAACCTGGGGGCGAGCTGGAACAGCCTGGTCAACGACCCGACCAATGGGTTCGGGTCGGCCTACCGCCTGGACCTCCCGGCCGCGGTCGCGAGCGAGACCGTCACCAGCAACGTGGCGACCACGTGGTCACTGGTGATCGCGGCGTTCAAACCTGCTGCCGGCAGTCCCGGCTCCGCCGTTCTGGACCCGGGCTTTTATTACTTCAACGGGTCGGGTTTTGCCGGCGGCGGAGGTATCTGCCTCAACGGAGGAACGCTGCTGGCGCGCGACACCACACTCGAGTTCGTCAACCAGGCTGGTTTCTCATCCGGTGACTGCACCCCGGGCGGAGGCGCCGCCTGCAGCGGAACCTGCCAGCTCGGCTCGACCCCATGCTCGCTGTCCGCCTGCCCGCCCAACGTGGCGGCCGACTCACCCTCGAACCTGACTTGGTTCGCGGCACCTTGCAACCTGGCCCCGGCAGGAGATGCCGCCGCCTGCCCCGGATCCGCCTGGTGCCCGGTCGGTGACCGCGCGTGCTGGGACCTCCTGGTCTGGGCGCCGGCGAGCAACACAGGTCAGCTCGCCATCAAAGGCGCGGCTGTCACGCACTGGTTGCTCGGCTCAGTTTACTGGCCGGGAACCTGCACGGACACCGTCAATGGCACGAGCACCATCGCCGGCACCCTCAGCTGCGGCACGCTTTCCATCTCGGCGGGAGCGGGAGCGGCGACGGCCGTCGGCAGCGATTTTGGGATCAGTACGGCCCTCGTCGAGGCGGTGCTGGTCGAGTGAACTTGCTGTATTCGGCGCGCCGTGTGAGCCTGTGACCGTCTAGATGGCAATCTCGAGCGGTGGTGTGGGTCGCCCGCGGCGGGCGCGCGTCTATATCGTGGTCGGCGCGATTCTTGCCGTGCTGGCGTTTGGAACGGCCGCTCTTGTGGCCAGCCTGCCCTTGCTGTCCGCCGGCACCACCGGCACCAGGGTGGTGGTCGCCAGGAACACGATCACCGCACGGACGACCATCCAGGCCTCTGACCTCGAGCTGAGGTCGGAATCCCCCACCCCGCCGCAATCGTTCACCGACATCGCCCTGGTCGCGGGCAAAGGGGCCCGGGTCGACATCCCCGCGGGCCTGGCTGTCACCGCGAACCTGATCACCACAACCACCGATCAGCTGAACAGCAGCGACGCGACCTTCCTACCAATTCCTTCCGGCTACGTCGCGGTCACCATCCCCACCTCTGAGCAGACAGGTGTCGCCGGCTACGTCCAGGTCGGCGATAGGCTCACGGTTCTCGCCACCATCAGCACCGCCGCTTTCGGCGTTGGGCCGCCGCGGCCCGTGGTCAGGACGGTGTTTCGCGACATGATCGTCATCAGGGTCGGACCGGCATCTGCAACCGCACAGTCGGGGGCGGGGCAGCTCACGAGCAGCCTGACTGTCCTCGTGACGAGCTGTGACGCCGAGTACCTCTTCTGGCTTTTGAACAACGCGATTCTGAAATATGAGCTCGAATCGTCCAGCGACTACGGGACGACGCCGACATCGCCCAATTCAAGCTGCCCGAGCCTCACCTCGCCGACCGGAGTCGGACCCAAGCAGGTCGATGACAAGTGGCACTTCACGACGCCCTAACCGATGTCACTGATCATCGTTGCCGTCGCCTTCGCCGCCGCCGCAGGGGTGGCACTGGTGATGTATGGCATCGTCAGTAGGAACCAGGTTGTAGCCGCCGCCGATATCAACCGGAACGCGAGGGTCACGTATCGAACCCTCGCGGACGTTCGCGAACAGCTGCGCCGCCGCTTCGAACCGACAGGCACGCCGGTCTGGATCGCGGCCAACCAGAACGCCAACCCGCTGGCCGCCGACCTTGCCAGCGCCGACCTTCAGCTGCGGCCGTACGAGTTTCGACTGCTCCAGCTGGTGGTGGCGCTGGCGTTTGTCGGCCTCGCATTCCTGCGATTTGGCGTCAGCGTCGCCGTACCCGTTCTCGGCGTCATCGGCTACGTGCTGCCGGCTCTCTACTTGCGCAACCGGCGCGGCCGGCGCCTGCAGACGTTCGAGGCCGGCCTGCCACGCGCGATGGAGCTCATCGCGAACTCGATCAAAGCTGGGCAGTCGGTCGCTCAGTCGCTCAGCTCGGTGACTGACAACGCCGGCCCACCGCTCAATGAGGAATTCGGTCTCGCGCGCCGAGAGATCGAGCTCGGGGCGTCGGTCGACAGCGCCCTCAGCAACATGGTGAAGAGGATGGGCAGCGCCGACTTGCGCCTGGTGGTCATGGTGATCACGATCCAACATTCGGTCGGCGGCGACCTGCCTGCCATTCTGACCACGCTGGCCGACACCATGAGACAGCGCGCCGAGATGCGCGATGAGATCCTTGCCGCAACGGCGCAATCACGGGCCTCGAGCCTGATCATCACGCTGCTGCCGCTGGCGGCGGCGACAGGCCTGTACTTCCTGGTGCCTGACTACTTTCGCCCGATGTTCACCAGCCCGCTGGGATGGGTGTTGATCGGAATCGCAGCCGGCATGCTCGTCGTCGGGAACGTGATCATCCGCCGGATCACGAAGATCGCATGAACGCGCTATCGATCATCGTCGGCGTTGCCGCAGCGGTGGGCGTATGGCTTGTCGTCGCCGGCATCATGGGCACTCGCAACGGCGACGCCGCAAGCCTGGCCCGGCAGCGGCTGGCGCGGCAGGAGATCGGCCTGGGTCAGAGCGCTGTCGCGCTCGAGCTCGAGCGGCCGCTGGGAGAACGGCTTCTGATGCCCTTGCGCAGGTGGTTCACCCAGCAGGTGATCCGCCTTACGCCGGCCGCACAGGCGGCCACCTTCAGGCGTCATCTCGACTTCGTCGGCGCACCCCTTGGACTGGACCCCGCGGGCCTGCAGATCCTGCGCATCGCGGGCGCCGCGACCTTCGGCACCATCGGCGTCGCGCTCGGCGTGTTCATCGGGTCGCCGGTCGCCCTTGGCGTCGCCTTGCTGGCGGGCGCGGCGTTCGGCTTTTACCTACCTGTGCTCTGGCTCAACCAGCTGGTGCGTCAGCGGCGCGCTGAGCTCGAGAGCGCGCTGCCCAACGCGCTGGACGTGGTTGCGATCAGCATGGAAGCCGGCCTCGGCCTCGATCGCGCGCTCGAGCAGCTCGTCCGCCACCAGGAGGGACCTCTCACGCTGCTGGTGGCTCGGGCGCTCCGCGAGATCGAGCTTGGCCGCCCGCGGCCGGAAGCGCTCGAAGAGATGGCGCAAGCCACGGGCATCGAGGATTTCGTTGCGCTGGTGCGCTCGATCATCCACGCGGAGCGCACGGGCGTGCCCATCGCCCGCACCATCGCGGCGCATTCAGCGCAGATGCGGGTCAAGCGGCGCCTTCGCATCCGGGCAGAAGCTGCCCAGGCATCGCTGAAGATCCTGCTGCCCACGGTGGGTTGCGTGTTTCCGACGCTGTGGCTGATCCTCCTCGGACCGGCCCTGCTAGTCGTCCTCGCGATCAAACACTAAGAAAGGGTTGGCGCGCTTCTCGCGGCCGATCGTGGTCGCGGGACCGTGGCCGCTGAAGACGGCGTAATCGTCTGGCAGTGACAGCAGGTTGGTGTGAATGCCGTCGAGCAAAGCGCGGCCGTCCGAGTTCCGAAAGTCCGACCTGCCGATGGACCCGGCGAACAGCGCGTCTCCAGTGAAAAGCAGCTTGTGCATCTTGAACGTGATGCCGCCTGGGCTATGGCCGGGTGTGTGAAGCACCTCGAACTCGAGAGATCCTGCGTGATAGTGAGCGTGCTGGCCGAGGCTGATGACGTTGTCCAAACGAGGGGGCTCGGCCGGAAACTCATGGCGCAGCGGGGTCCCCTCTACGAGCACGTGCTGTTCCGCTTCGTGAACCACGACGGGGACTGGGCCCAGCTGCTCTCGCAGCGCCGGCAGCCCCGCGATGTGATCGACATCGGTGTGCGTCAACAGGATGGCTCTCACGTTCGCGCCCGCCTTTCGCGCCACGTCCAGGATCGCTTGAGGCTCGAAGTTCGCATCGATGATGACCGCATCCTTGGTGTCCTCATCCATGACCAGGTAAGAGTTCGTTCCGAACCGCGCATCAGCGGTGGCTTCGACGGTGATCTTCACCCGAGTCTCTTGCGAAGAATCAGATGTTTCCCGGCCTCGCGGTACGGCTCGAAGCCGGCCCGGAGGAACATCGCCAGGGGGCCGCGATAGTTGGTGTGTTGTGAATCACCGGAGCGCGTCGGGTAGGCCTCGACCGCATTCATGCCTTTCGCCCGCAACCGCTCGACGGCCGCATCGAGCAGCATCGAAGCCACACCGTGCCCACGATAGGGTGAGGCGATCACGAAGCACGCCACCGACCCGACGCCTTGATGGTCCGGCACGGTCAGGCCGAACTTGTGCATCACCCCCCCGAGCCGTGTCGTTTCACCGTAGTCGCACCAGCCGATTGGCTTGCCGCCCTCAAAGGCCAGGAGGGCGGTCACGTCGCCCCGCATGATCGACTCGCTCATGTCGTGTCGGTTCGCCTCCGCGGCGCGCTGAGCCCACTCGTCGTCACTCAGGTTCCCGGGGCGATGCGTCTCTATGCAATAGCACGACTGCCATTCCGGAAAGTCAAGGAAGGCGCGGTGATCGAAGAAATCCAGATAGGCCGGCAGCAGCTCGGGGCTAACGTCGTGGAGCTCGATCTCACCGATCCGGTCCAACCGAGCCAGCTCTGCCCGAGCCGCCGGGTCGGCTGCCAGCCGCAAGCCCTCCAGCTGGGAGCTCGCTTCCGAGGCCAGCATGGCTGTCGCCGGCCCATCGGCCTCCCATGACATCCGGGCCTCGCAACGATCTCCTCCTCCAGCGAGCTCCCAGGTGATCACGTGAGGTGGCGCAGCCGCGAGCCCCGGTGCGAACACGAATCGCGTGCGAAGCACGAGCCGCCTCTTGGACTCGACTGCGACCACGTCCGACTCTTCCACCGGCTTGCCTTCGGCATCAACCCATGTGATGTGAGCACCTTCTGCGAACTCGCCCTGGGGAGTCAGCCGGTAGTACCAATCTCGCCTGCCCAAGCCGACAAGGAGCTCCCACACGACATGTCCAGAAACTTCGAGCTGGATCGAGCTCGTGCCCTTCGTCACGACGCCTCTCGCGCCACCGTGTGGACGTCCTTGACTCCCTCGAGCTTCTCCATCACCCGGGACAGCTGAGCCAGCGAGTCGATCTCGACGGTCGCCGACACGACAGCCGTCTTGTCGTCATACACGTGGACCTCGAGCGCGGACATGTTTATCCGATTCTCGGCAACCACCGTCGCGATGTCACGCAGCAGCCCCTGCCTGTCCCATGCCTCGATCTTGATGTCGACCGGATAAAGGTGCGTCGCCTCCGAGTCCCAGTCCACCGGCACCACGCGCGCACGATCCTGCGCATTGACCGCGTTGATGCAGTCGGCCCTATGCACGGTGACGCCGCGCCCGCGCGTCGTGTAGCCGGCGATGGCATCGCCCGGCACGGGCTGGCAGCACGGCGCGATCTTCGTCAGCACGCCCTTCTCGCCACGCACCAGCACACGCGGCGTTGGCTGCACGTTGGGTATGAGCGGGATCGCCCGGAGGTCGCCGTCCTCGGCGCCAGTGCTGAGAGCCATCCGCATCACGACCGCATGCGGCGAAAGGTCTCCGTATCCAATCGCGGCCAAGAAATCGTCGATCGCGTTGTAGCGGTGGAGGCTCGAGATCTCCAGCAGCTTGGCGTCGGGAAGGTCCCCGAGGTTCAGGCGGTGCATGCGTTGAAGCTCTTTGTCCAGCAGGTCTCGCCCCTTGCCGACGTTCTCTTCGCGCCGCTGGCTCTTGAACCATTTCCTGATGCGCTCTTTGGCCGAGGCGCTCTTGACGAAGTTGAGCCAGTCGCGGCTAGGGCCATGCGGCGCTTTCGAGGTGAGGATCTCGACGATCTCGCCGTTCTTCAGCGGGTAATCCAGAGGCACCATGCGGCCGTTGGCCTTGGCGCCGATGCATCTGTGGCCAACCTCGGTGTGGATGCGGTAAGCGAAGTCCACCGGTGTCGACCCGGCCGGCAGGTTGAGCACCTCGCCCTTCGGGGTGAAGACGTAGACCTCGTCCTGGAAGAGGTCGACCTTGACCGTGTCGAGGAACGACTCGGCGTCCCCCACCTCGTTCTGCCATTCGAGGAGGCTGCGCAGCCACGACAGCTTCTGGTCGAAGCTCGCGTCCTTGCCGCCCTCCTTGTAAGCCCAGTGCGCCGCCACGCCGAACTCAGCAATGCGGTGCATCTCGTGAGTGCGGATCTGGATCTCGATCGGCTCGCCCGTGGGGGTGATGACAGTGGTGTGGAGAGACTGGTAGCCGTTGGACTTGGGCATCGCCACGTAATCCTTGAAACGGCCGGGCACCGGCTTCCACAGCGAATGGACGACGCCGAGGACCCCGTAGCAATCGCGCACGGAGTCCACCTGCACTCGGATCGCCGACAGGTCGTAGATCTCGGTGAAGTCCTTGTTCTCTTTCGTCATCTTTTGCCACACCGAAAAGATGTGCTTCGGGCGGCCGGTGATCTCGGCGGTGATGCCAACCGTCTCGAGCTCGCGCGCGAGGATCTCTCGCAGGTCCGACACCAGCGCCTCACGTTCGCCGCGCTTGCGAAAGATCCGCTTCGCCACCTCGTCGTAAGCCTCCGGCTCGAGGTAGCGAAACGCGAGGTCTTCGAGCTCCCACTTGACCTGTCCGATCCCGAGCCTGTGCGCGAGAGGCGCGTAGATGTCGAGGGTCTCGCGGGAGATCTTGCGGCGCTTGACGTCGGCCAACGGCTCGAGCGTGCGCATGTTGTGCAGCCGGTCGGCGAGCTTGATGAGGACCACCCGGAGGTCCTCCGCCATCGCGACCATCATCTTGCGGATGTTCTCCGCCTGCTGCTGCTGGTCGGACCGCAGCGAGATCCGGCCGAGCTTCGTCACCCCTTCGACCAGCCTGGCCACCTCGGGACCGAACTCGGTCTCCACCTCCTCGGCGGTGAGGGCGGTGTCCTCGACCGTGTCGTGAAGGAGGGCGGCTGCGATGGTGGCCGCGTCAAGCTCGAGGTCCGCGAGAATGGCCGCCACCTCCATCGGGTGGTTCACGTAATCCTCGCCGGACAGCCGGCGCTGGCCCGTATGTGCTTTGGCCGCACGCTCGTAAGCCCTCTTGACGATCTCCCTGTCCGGGGCCTCGAGGTGGTCGGCGATGCGCAGAAGCTCGGAAACTGTCACCTGGTCACTCGAACAGAAGTTTAGGAGACGTTTGGGGGAGGCCCATCTCGGTTCCCCTGCCTAGACTTAGCCGGCGACATGAATTCCGATCGAGCAACATTTGTCACCCGGATCGCACTCTCCGCCGCCACCGCGATCCTGATCCTGGCCGGCGCCACGCTCAGCGTCAACGGTCGCGTCGGCCAGGCGGCCCTGCTGGCGGCGATCGCCGGGCTGCTTGCCCTGCTGGCGGGCGGCCTGAACCGGACCTGGCAAGCGGCTGTCCCCCTCGGCATCGCCGCCCTCGTCGTGTCGGTGATCACCCCCGGATTCGGCTTCTTTGACGTCGCCGGCCTGGTGCTGCTGGCGCTCGGCGGCTTTGCCGGCAGCCTTGCCT
>Ga0307373_10001286_pt1 | contig 47058 bp, 39 predicted proteins | sample OX2MG_FD_202534 | JGI IMG/M metagenome (GOLD analysis project Ga0307373, IMG submission 202534) | Soil microbial communities from Risofladan, Vaasa, Finland - OX-2 | ecosystem: Environmental > Terrestrial > Soil > Coastal area > Acid sulfate soil | place: Finland: Risofladan, Vaasa | collected...
CTCTCGCAGGCTCCCACCATTTTTCCCAGCCCCAGGAAGCAAACGTGCCGCCCCGCGTGGACCTGACGGGCCGAGAGTCCCTCCCCTGTGGCCGAACTATGGCGGGCCTCGGTCTTGGGCCAACGAAGGGCCACCGGTCCGCTCGTCATCGAAATGGCCTGCGCCAACATCACCGGGATCTCTTCGTAGCTCGACGGAGCCAGGACGGTCATGCCCGGCACTTTCGTCAAGAGGGCGAGGTCCATCACGCCGTTGTGACTCGGACCGTCATCGCCGGTGATGCCTGCTCGATCTATGCAAAAGATGACCGGGAGCCCATGGAGACCGACGTCGTAGTAGAGCTGATCCCAAGCCCGGTTGAGAAACGTCGAGTAAATCGCCACGACAGGGCGGAAGCCGCCCATTGCAAGTCCGGCCGCGGCCGCGACAGCGTGTTGCTCGGCAATCCCGACATCAATGAAACGCTCGGGATAACGACGGGAAAACTCGATCAACCCACAGGAACCTGGCATGGCGGCCGTGATCGCCATCAACTCAGGGTGGTTCGCCGCCTCCCGTACGAGTGCCGCGCCGAAGGCCTCGGTGAAACTTGCAGTTGCCCCACGCGCCCGCGCCACGCCGGTCGCCGGGTCGAACGGCCCGATGTCGTGGAGCCGTTTCTCATCATCGACCTCGGCCGGCGCATAGCCGCGACCCTTCTCGGTGTGCACGTGGAGCACCACCGGCCCAGGGTTCTCAACGACACGTGCGAGAGCCGCTTCGAGTTCTGCGAGATCGTGCCCGTCAACCGGCCCTTCATAGGTGATTCCCAGAGCCCCGAAGAAGTCGGCCGGCGCATCCGCATCCATGTCCGGACGTGCGGCCGTGGTCAAGCTCGACACGGTCGGGGCATAGGAACGTCCGTTGTCATTGAGCACGATGATCACGCGGGTGCTGTGCGCACCGATAGTGGAAAGAGCCTCGTACGACAGGCCGCCGGTGAGCGCCCCGTCTCCGATGACCGCCACGACATGGTGAGTCGCCCGCGCAAGATCACGGGCCCGGGCGAGGCCGTAGGCGTAGGAGAGTGATGTCGACGCGTGGCTGTTCTCCACAAGGTCGTGTGGTGACTCACCTCGGTTCGTGTAGCCCGAGAGTCCCTGGGCGCGGCGCAAGGTGTGGAATTCCCCTGCTCGCCCGGTGAGGATCTTGTGGACATACGCCTGGTGTCCGGTGTCCCACAGGATGCGGTCACGCGGGGACTCGAAGCGCCGGTGGAGCGCCAACGTCAGCTCTACCACGCCCAGGTTGGAACCGAGGTGGCCACCCGTCTCGGAAACGGCCGAAACGAGGAACGATCGGATCTCGGCCGCCAACGGCTCGAGGGCCGGCACGCTGAGCGCGCGGACCCTCCCCGGACTCAGCCCGAGGACTGATGCCGTCTCACCGCATTCGTCGAGCTTCGTTTCGTCCGCCGGCCATGCCAACGCATCCGATCGGAGTCGGGGTGCAGATGTGCCGATGTCAAGGGCGGCCACAGGGTTCAGTGCGTCGACACGAGAGCACGAAGGGACTGGCGAAGCGAACCCATGGTGGCGATCACCGCGCTGGGTTCATACCCGCAATGAGCCATGCAATTCGAGCAGCGCTCGTCCTTTCCTCGCCCGTACGCATCCCAGTCAGTGGTCTCGATCAACTCCTTATAGGTGCTGGCGTACCCATCGGCCATGAGGTAGCAGGGTCGCTGCCAACCGAGCACGGAGTAGCTCGGGACACCCCAGGCCGTGCACTGGAAGTCGGACTTGCCCTCGAGGAAGTCAAGGAAGAGAGGCGAGTGATTCAGCCGCCACTTCTTCCGGTGCTTCTGCCCGAAGGCGTCCGCAAACAGCTTCTGCGTCTGCTCGACACCGAGAAAGTGCTCTTGATCGGGCGCCTTTTCGTACGCGTACGCCGGCGAGATCATCATGGCATCGACGCCGAGATCGTCATTGAGAAAATCCAACACGTCGCGCACTGTCTTCGGTGAGTCGGTGTTGAAAAAGGTCGAGTTGGTGGTGACCCGGAACCCCTTCTGCTTGGCCAGACGGATGGCGGCCACCGCTTCGTCGAAGACGCCTTCACGATCGACCGCTGCATCGTGTCGTTCGCGCAACCCGTCCACGTGCACCACCCAAGAGAAGAAATGCGAGGGAGTGAACCGGTCGATGCGCCGTTGCAGGAGCACGGCGTTTGTGCACAGGTAGACGTACACCTTGCGGCGAATGAGCTCTTCGACCATGGCGGCGATGTCCGGGTGCAGCAGTGGTTCACCACCAGCGATGGAGACCATGGGCGTGCCACACTCTTCGACCGCGTTCACCACATCCTCCACCGACAGACGCTTCCGCAGGATGTCGGTGGGATGCTGGATCTTTCCGCAACCGGGGCACGACAAATTGCAGGCAAAGAGTGGCTCTATCTCCACAATGAACGGAAAACGGGGGTCGCGCTGCAGCTTCTTCTTGAGGAAGTAGGAACCGACCCGGATGTTTTGTCGCAACGGAATGGGCATCAGCGCACCTGCCTTGGTAGGGAGAATTGGACGGTTTCTTCGGTTGTTCTGTGTTCGGTGATGGTTGTCGGCCCGAGCGTCATCAGCGTGTCGATGACCTCGGTCACCAACGCTTCGGGCGCAGACGCTCCAGCGGTAACCCCGACTCGGGGGACGTCGAGCCAACTGAGGTGGATCTCTGAGGCGTCTTCAATGAGCTCGGCTCGACATCCTGCTCGGCGGGCGACTTCGACCAGCCGGGCGGTGTTCGAAGAGTTTGTCGAACCGACCACCAGCATCAGATCACATAGATGAGCCATGGAGCGCACGGCGTCTTGACGATTCTGCGTGGCATAGCAAATATCGTGGGACGTTGGGCCCACGAGCTGCGGAAAACGCTGTCGGAGAGCCCCGATGACTTCTGCGGTCTCGTCGATCGAAAGGGTCGTCTGGGTGAGATACGCCACACGATCCTCATCCGCAACGACGAGGTCCGCCACCTCCTCCAGCCGTTGCACCAGCTGGATCCGGTCCGGTGCCTCGCCCAGAGTTCCCACCACTTCCTCGTGTTCTGCATGACCCACAAGGACGATGTGGTAGTCCTGAGCCAGATACCGCCGGGCCTCGTGATGGACCTTTGCCACGAGCGGGCATGTGGCATCGATCACGGTCAGATCGTGTCGTTCGGCTGCGGCAGCGCGTACTGCGGGAGATACCCCGTGCGCGGCCAGGACGACGGTGGCTCCGTCGGGTACCTCTTCCAGCTCGGCCACGAATATGGCACCCTTGGCTTCGAGGTCGTTCACGACATGGACGTTGTGAACGATCTGCCGGCGGACGTAGACCGGTCGACCGAACCTCTCCAGTGCGCGCTCGACGATTTCGATGGCGCGTTCAACACCCGCACAGAATGACCGCGGGCTGGCGAGGAGTACATCGTGCGAACGGCTGGCCCGGGCCCAATGCTCGAGAGAGGTACGGATGCCTAAGAGGGACCCGAGCGCAGCCATCACCTGACCCTCACCGGTATCGGCGACCACCCGCACGGCGGCGACGGGGTGGTCTGGCAACTGTCGCGCCACCCACGCCGACTCGGTGTCCCAGGCGATCGCGCCACCCGCCCACAGACGTGCTGCCTCTTCATCGGAGAGTGGGCCGGGCGATGACACGAGGGGTCCGGTTCTGACGGCGAGACCGAGCCGGCGGAGATCCCTGGCCACGAGCGCGGCCGACGGGAGCGGACGGGGCGCCGCCCCATCCGTCGCCCGCAGCTCGGTAGCCACCACCAGTTCTCCGGATCGGAGTGCCGGATCGAGACCGTGGGCCACACCGGACAAGGCCACCGGGACGCCGCGAGCCAGCGTCTCCTTCATGCGGGCACCGGTCGTAAGTGCCTGTTCCATCCCGGTGCCGGTGACCATGACCCCACCACCGATGGCCTCGGCCTGAATCCTGTCGGCCGTGAACACCGCCAGGTCAACCATGGTGCCACCCATGGACGTAGCGACCGAGTGCCATCACCGGAAAGATCAGGTGGTAGAGGTGGTAGTTGATGTAGAAGTCCCCGGGAAACCCCGTACCGGTGAACCACGTCTCATCCCAGGTCCCGTCGGGAAGCTGGTTGTCGATGAGGTACGCCACGCCTCTCTCACATGCTGCACCGCGCTCGCCCGCCGCGAGCAGCGCAAGCAGGGCCCACGCAGTCTGGCTGGCGTTTGACACACCACGGCCCCGAAATTCCGGGTCGCGATAGGAACGAAGGTCTTCGCCCCATCCACCGTCTCCGTTTTGATGGGCTTCGACCCAGGCCACGGCGCGGCGAATGGCAGCATGGCCCGGCGATACACCGGCCGCCACCAGAGCCGGCACGACGGCCCCCGTGCCGTAAAGGTGGTTCGATCCCCAACGACCGAACCACGAACCATCTGCCTCCTGGGAGTCGAACAGCCAGAGAATGCCTCGCTCGGTGGCCCGGCCGCTCCGCCCGAGGACCGAAAGCATCTCGACGACGTGCGCCGTGACGTCTGCGCTGGGTGGATCGATGAGCTCGCCAAAGTCGCAGAAGGGGAGCTCCCGGCACAGTGCGCGGGTGTTATCGACATCGAACGCGGCCCATCCCCCGTCCCGACACTGCATGCCCTCGGTCCACGCCACGGCACGTTCCACCGCATCGCCATCGATCTCATTGGTGCGGCGAAGGGCGAGGACCACCTCCGCCGTGTCATCGACGTCGGGGTAGTTTTCGTTGGCGAACTCGAACGCCCACCCGCCGGGAGCCAGATCGGGTCGCCGGACGCTCCAGTCGCCACGCACCGTGATCTCCTCGTCGAGCAGCCAGCGTCCCGCTTTGCGCAGCGACGGGTCGTCCGGGGACACACCGGCGTCGGCGAGCGCCACAACCGCCAGGGCGGTGTCCCATACCGGGGACTGGCACGCCTCGATACGCCGACCAGCCTCATCTTCGATGGTGAACGCGTCGAGACCGTCGAACCCGGCCTGCATCACCGGGTGGTCGAGCGGATAGCCCTGGAGATGCAGTGCCATCAGCGAGTACACCCAAGGCGGTTGGATACCGCCCCAGGAACCGTCGGCCTCCTGTCGCTTGAGTATCCAGCGCTCGGCCCTCCCGAGGGAGTACCGGCGCAGGAACCCGATCGGTCTCCTCTCGTAGAGGTGCAGCGCCCGGTCGAGAAGATCGAATCGTCCAGCCCACGTGCCGAGCGAGTGGTGGGCCGTGGGGACCGGCCCGATGTCGAGCTCGCCTATGTCGACGGAGAGATCGCGCACCGGCCGATGGGCGGTGACCACGGTGAGCGCGACCACGGTCTGACGGGCCCAACACCCGAAGTCGTAGATGTTCAACGGCACCGAAGGCGGGAGCAGCATGAGCTCGGGAGGAAGGATGGGAAGGCTTTCCCAGGGCCACTTGCCGAAGAGCGCCAGCCAGACTCGGGTGAAGACCCTGCTCGCCCCGATCCCTCCCGCCCCCCGGATGTACTCGAGAGCCATACGCATATGGGGGTCGTCGGGGGTATCGCCGGCCAATTTGAGCGCCACGTAGGCTTCGATGGTGGTCGAGAGATCCGGCGGCCCGCCGTAGTACGTGGCCCAGGTCCCGTCATCGCGTTGACGTGAGCGGATCCACCGTGCTGCCGCGGCCGTTTGTTGCTCCGTACGAATGCCGAGGAACTGGCGCAGGAGAAGATCCTCGGCATCCATCGTGACGTTCGTCTCCAGCTCGCCCTTCCACCAACCGTCTTCGTGCTGGCGTTCCAGCAGGGCGGCCATCGATCGCTCGAGGCTCGCAGCGGCGGCAGGAGCGGAACGCGCCAGTGACGCATTGCCGCCGTCACCCTCAGGGGCGTCGGGCTGGAACAGGGAGGAGAGCGTCATCAGTTGTCACGCTCGGTCACGAACTTGGCAATGGCCACAAGCTCGCTCTTCGGTCCCGGCACAAGTGGAACCCGGTCGAGTGCCGCGAGCGCCATGGTGAGGTGAGCATCGGCCAGGGCGACCGTCTCCTTTTTCGCACCGCACTCTTCGAGAAGGACCCGCGCCCGCTCCACGTCGGTGGGCGAAAGGTCGTTCTCGAGCAATCGGCGGAGCTCCGCCGTCCGCTCGTCCGTGCGGGCGAGGGCCAGTGAGACCGGAAGGGTTTTTTTGTGCTGGGACAGATCACTGCCCACCGGCTTCCCAGTGCGCGCAGGCTCCCCCCAGACTCCGAGCAGGTCATCGACCGCCTGAAAGGCCGTTCCCAGATGTGACCCGAACTCCGAGAGCGCAGCGATTGTCGCGTCGGGAGCTCCGGCGAGGATTGCCCCGAGCGAGACCGCACACGATAAAAGGGCGGATGTCTTTCCACTCTCCATGGCGAGACATTCCTCAACAGTGACCGAGGCCCTGGATTCGAAGGCCATGTCATCTGCCTGTCCGGCAATCATGAGTTGGGTGGCCTCGACCAGGCAGCAGGCGGCCCGTACCCGCTCCGGCGTTGGCTCGTCGAGCACGACCTGCAGAGCGAGGGTGGCGAGTGCGTCGCCGACGATGATGGCCGACCCGACACCGAACTCGGCCCATACGGTCGATCGATGTCGGCGTTCGGTGTCGCCATCGATGATGTCGTCGTGAATGAGAGAGAAGTTGTGGACCAGCTCGATGGCGACGGCGCCCGGCACCCCGATCTCCTCTGTCGAGCCCGCCGCGGCTGCCGAGACGAGCGAAAGTGCCGCGCGCACGCGCTTTCCTCCGCCGGCCAAGTGATGCCGCACCGGAACTTGCAGGGACGGGCTCAGCCTCTTGACGGCTTCGTCGAGGGCCGGAGCAACCACCAGGGCGGCGCGGGTCAGGGTGGCCGACGCTATGTCATTGGCGTTGGGGGAGAGTGCAGAGGCGGTCACGGCGCCACCCTTTCGAGCTGCAGGGTGGAACGTGCGGCATCCTCCGCTATCGCGTGGGCGGCGCTCTCGCCGCTCAGCACGGCACCTTCCATGGTCGCCGGCCATCCGGTGTCGCACCATGCTCCAGCGAGGAAGAGACCGGGCCGCGAGGTACGGGAACGGGGACGCCGAGCAGCCGTACCGGGCGTGGCCCGGAAGGTCGCGGCCCTCTCACGCGTGACGACTCCATCGATGAGCCGGGCCGTGCGGGCAACGGGGAGGAGTGCCTGGAGTGCGGCGAAGAACGTCCCCACGAGTTGCGACGATGACTGGGCAATGTAGTCGTCGGCCGCAGATAGGGAGATCGAAAGGCATTGGCCAGATCGCAACCCGCTCGACGCAGTGCGATCAAAGAAGAACTGGATAGGTGAGCTCACAACGGCCGCCAGGGGGAGGTCGGTTACCGGCCGATCCAGCACCAGGTGCACGTTGACGATGGGAGACTGCCCGAGGCCGAGCTCCGGAGGGAGGACACCTTCGGGCAGGATCCGTTGGGCGACCTCGGGCGGAGTCGTCACGACGACCGCATCCGCGCGGTAGCTCCGCTCGTCTGTCACGACCTCAAACCCACAATCGGCCTGTTCCGACACGCGCTGAACTCTGGCGCCAAGGACAATTTCTACGCCCGACCTCTCCAGTGCTCGTCCTGCGTACTCACCGTGAAGCTCCGTCAGCGGGACGTTCGACCAACCGACGTCCCCGGCATCCGCCTGATCGAGAAGGCCGGTCCGGAAGACCTTGACGGCCAGGGCAAGTGAGGCTTCCGAAGCCTGGACATTCAGAGTGGGCAGTGCGATGAGATTCCAGAGTCGATCGATCGCGACGTCACTCTGGCCATGCCGCGAGAGCCAACTGCCGAAGGTGACGGTGTCGAGCCAGGGATCCTCGGGATTCAGGCGGCTCAGTGCAAAGGCCGGCCACGCCAGTCGCAACCGCTCGCCCACGGTGAGGTGCCGGTAACGGGCCAGTGCGGGCGCGAGATGAAGCGGAGCGCGTAACGACCCGCGAGTGATCGACGCCCGCGTCCCATCGGGTGAGAGCACGGGGATGTCGAGACGGGACTGCAGGTGCACGGCGTGACGCGCCCCGATCCGGTCCAGGAAGCGGAGATACGCGGTACAGCATCGCAAGAACACGTGTTGGCCATTGTCGAATGACAGGCCATTCCGCTGGAACGACCAGGTCAGCCCGCCCAGCCTCTGGCGTCGCTCGAGGAGCGTGACCTCGGCCCCCGCGTCGGCCAGCGTCAGCGCAGCGCTTACCCCGGCCAACCCTCCGCCGACTACGACCACGCGCCGGGCGCTCATCGCTTCGCTCCGATGATGCATTTGCCCGCGATCCACACCTTTTCAACCGCAGGCAAGGACAGGCGACGTTCGGTCACGGCTCGGGGATCGCGCTCGATATGTACGAGCAAGCGGTAATAGATGCCGGCCATGGCGCCGACGCAGGCCCGGCTCCGACGGTCGAGGAGAGGAAGTAGCTCCAGTCCACGCTCGAACCACTCGTGTGTGCGCGCACATTCGAATGCGACCAGCTCCGCCAGGGCGCTGTCGTCACCGGAGAGGTCCGCCGGGCAACCCACTGCGAGGGCGTCGGCTGCGGGCAGGTAGACCCGCCCATTACCGCGGTCTTCGAGGACGTCGCGAAGAATATTGGTCAGCTGGAGAGCAACTCCAAGGTCATCCGCCAGTGCCACTGCTTTGGGATCTGACGTCCCGAACACGGCAAGCGAAAGGCGGCCGATGGATCCCGCGACGAGCCGGCAATAGACGACGAGGTCGTCGAAGGTGGCGTAGGACGTCCCCCGGACGTCGCGCGCGCAACCCTCGATCAACTCGTCAAAGGCCGCCAGTGGCAAGTGGTAGCGGCGGGTTGCCGCAGCCACGGCCACCAGGACGGGGTCGTCGCTCCCGGGAGCTATCGGATGAAGGCTGCTTCGGACCTCCTCCAGTTCGATCAGCTTCTGCGCCGGGGGCGCGGCACCGTCACCGATGTCATCGATCCTCCGCGCCAATGCGTAGACGGAAGAAAGGGCGTGACGCTCAGGGACACGCAGCAGCCGGATGCCATAGCCGAAGTTCTTGGCTTCGCGGCGGGTGATGTCCTCACATGTCCGGTAGGCGGTCTCGGTGTTCATCCCGACCTCTTCGACGACGCGGCCAGCAATCCACCGACGAGGCGAAGACCGAGGCGGAGCGGATGGGGTCGACACTTCTGGCCCAGCACCTCGTACCCGGCGGACTCGATCGCATCGATAGCCGCCCTGCCGCCCGCCGCGAAGCCGCACACGGCAATTCGGGGCTGCACAGGGAGCTGGCGCGTCAAGGGGACGGCGGAGCTAAGCAGGCGGCGTGCCCGGCCCCCTTCATAGCGCAGCACGGCTCGTAGTTGTGGACTCGTCCGGGAAGCTCGCACGGCGGCCTCGGGGCACCCAAAAGCCCGAAGGTCGCTCTGAGGGAGGTAGATCCGATCGCGGGCGGCATCCTCGGCGACATCCTGGAGATGCTCCACAATCTGTAGCGCGATACAGACATCATCCGAGAGCGCGATGCGGTCGGGCGAGCTCACCTCGAAGATTCGCAACACGAGTTCCCCGACCGGCGTGGCAGACAGTCGGCAATACGCGACCAGCTCCTCGAAGGTCTCGTAGCGCAGCACCACTTGGTCGCGCCGATTCGCCTCGATCAGTCGGAGAAACGGGTCGAGCGGAAGATCGAATCGCTGGATCGTCGGGGTAAGTCGTTGGAGCAGCGGGTGGGTAGCCCTCCCTGAGGCGGAGAGCTCGAGCTCTCGGGTGAGCCAATCGAGAAGCAGTAGGCGGTCGCCCCCTGCTTCGTCGCCAATGTCATCGGCCAATCGAGCGAAGCCGTACACCGCCAAAAGGTGCGCGCGAATGGCACGGGGCAAGAGATGCGAGGCCACGGGAAAATTCTCAGCGCCCGCCTGGCCCAGCACCGTATCGGCGCCGGGAGGGGGATCAGGAGTCACCATTGGAATGCGCTCTGGCGCCAGTAATTGTTCGTTCATTGGGTGTGATTTACGAGTGGTTCATGATTGATATATGTGGGTCACAACACTTTCAAACCGGATCTCTTGAGGAGAAACTAACCGTCAGCTCTCGGCCCCGATGCACGGCGTTCAAGCAAACGATTGATCGCTCGCTCAGACCTCACCTCGGTCCTCTGACCGTAGTCGGATGTGAGGCACCGAGCGAGGAATTCATCAGCGTTCGACCGGACGCTGAGTTCCACGATGGCACGCCGCTCAGTGGGTGGAACAATTTGTCCTCCGCACAAACGTTTGCTGGGCCGCACGCACATTCCCGTCGCCCGTTCAAGGACGTCGTACCCTGTAGGGGAAATTGGAGAGCCACGCACAGGAGGCTGCACGATGATCACACGCACCCCTCGATGGCTGGTGAACCTGGGCCCCCTCTCGAAGTCGGGTGGGTTGGCGATGGTCCTCCTCGTCGGTACCGTCAGCCTCTCTGCTTGTGGGGTGATCAACAAGGTCAAGTCCGCCGTGCACGACATCAGAGGCAACAAGGCAACGATTGATGCCTTCAACTCCAAACTGCAATCCGGGGGGGCCACCTCCTTCGAGGCGACCTACGTCACGACCGGGAGTGCGCCGGCGACCATCGTCTACGGGGTGCAACCCCCCACGGGAGTGGCCTTCGACGAAACTCCGTCGGCCGGCAGCGCCGGCGCCACGCCCGTGCACCTGGTGGTCAACGCGTCAGGGGAGTTTGCCTGCACGCAACCTTCCTCCTCGTCCTCGAGCGGTCCATGGACGTGCCGGAAAGTGGGGAGCACCGATGCGGCCAACGAGAACAAGATCTTCAATTTCTACACCCCGTCCCACTGGATCAGTTTCCTCAGAGATTTCTCTCTCGCCGCCGGCATTGCCGGAGACAAGGTCAGCTCCTCGACGATGACGGTGAACGGATTCGCAATGAACTGCGTCGATTTCCAGGCCGCCGGAGTGCCGGGGACAAGCACGATCTGCACCACTGCCCAAGGCATCCTCGGGTACGTCAAGGTGGCCTCCGACTCGACGAGCTTTGAAATCACCGCATTCTCCAGCTCCCCGCCCGCTTCGCTGTTCGAGCTGCCACCGGGCGCCACGGTCACGACGGGAACCTCCTAACCCCCGACCCGACGGCCACCGTGCGACGTGGGGGGCCAAGGGGCGATACTGAAAGGGTGACCAGCAACCGCCAGACGTGAGCCGGTCCGTCCCGTGAACGTCGTTCTCTTCGTCGTCGGCCTCATTGTGGTCGTGTTCACGTCGGCCAGCGTGTTGTTCACGATCGTGCTCCCCCGCGAGCCCCGGGGATTCGAGCGCCTGTCCTCGCTCGTCAACCGCGTGGTGCAGTGGGCCTTCATCGGGGTGGCGCGTCCGGCGCGCACATACGAAAGAAAGGATGCGCTCCTCGCTCCGGTCGCACCGGTGGCCCTCATCGGCCAGCTGGCGGTGTGGGCTGGGTGCTTCATCGTCGGCTATGCGCTCATGCTCGAGGGCACAACCCACAACCTCGCCTCGGCGCTTGCGCAAGCCTCGGGAGCACTCTTCACCGTCGGGACCATAAACCTGAGTGGGCGCACCAATTCTGCGCTGGACATCGCGGCCGGCGCGACGTGGGTCGTCATCGTCGCCCTGCAGATCGCGTACCTTCCCGCCCTTTACCAAGCCTTCAACCGCAGGGAGAGCTTGGTGGCAATGCTCGAGAGTCGAGCCGGCGTCCCGGCGTGGGGTCCCGAACTGCTTGCTCGCCATCAACTGGTGGGGATCATCGACACCCTCCCGCAGTTCTATTCGTCGTGGGAGCAGTGGTCCGCCGAGCTGGCCGAGAGCCACACGACCTACCCGGTCATGCTGTTGTTTCGATCGCCGGACCCTTGGTTCTCATGGCTGGTCGGTCTCTTGGCGGTGCTGGACGGCGCCGCGATGCACCTGGCCGTCGCCCCGGGAACCGCCTCGTCGCAATCAAGGCTGTGCCTACGGATGGGATTCACCGCACTCAACCGGATAGCCAAAGTCCTGGGTTGGAGCGTTGACCCCGATCCCAATCCGGAGGGACCGATCACCCTGACATTTGAGGAATTCGAGGAAGCGGTCGCCATGTTGACCCACGTCGGATTCCCGATGGAGCGTACGGCGGAAGAGGCATGGCCCGACTTTCGAGGTTGGCGGGTCAATTATGAAACCGTGGCCTACCGGCTGTGTGACCGGCTGACCGCTCCTCCCGCGCCGTGGTCGGGCAGTCGCCGCCACCTTCGCTCCGGCGTCGTGGCCCCCAAACGGCCACCGCAGCGCGCTCCCGTCCTTGCCAAACACCGTCCCGAGGTCATCATCTCACCTACCCCTCGTCGGCGCGAGCCGCATCAGCGGGGTTGAGGGCGCAACCCGGGAGGCAGCGGCGGCAACCTCAACCCTCCATGGGGTGGCCCCCGACCGATCGGCGCATTGCAGCATGGAGCCGGTTGGGCGTCATCACCCCCAGGTAGCGGTCACCTTCGACCACGGGCACCCATCGCACGTCATGCTGCAGCATTTCGGCCAGGGCAGTGCGCAACGAGGTGCCCAACGGGAGCTGTACCTCGAAGGGGACCAGATGGTCCCCCACCGGCCCCACCTGCCCTGGAGCGAGGTCGATCCACCCGTGAAGGCGCTCACTGTCGTCCACCACCACGGCCCAGCGGCTGTCGGAAGCCGCTGTGGTCGCATAGGCATCGTCCATGGAGAACTGCAGGTTGACGCGTGGCGGTTGCGACAAGTCGTCCCGCTCGATGGAGGTGACCGCCAACCTCCGAACTCCTCGGTCCGCGCCGACAAAGTCGGCGACGAACGCGGTGGCCGGACATCCGAGGATTTGCGGCGGAGTGTCGTACTGCTCGAGCACACCACCCTTGGAGAGCACGGCGATGCGATCTCCGAGCTTGGCCGCCTCCTCGATGTCGTGGGTGACAAAGACGATCGTCTTCTTGAGCTCGTGTTGTAGGTCGAGGAATTGTTGCTGGAGCCGTTGGCGGGTCACCGGGTCGACTGCACCGAACGGCTCGTCCATGAGAAGGACCGGCGGATCACCACCCAAGGCCCGGGCCACGCCCACTCGCTGCCGCTCGCCCCCGGAAAGCTCATGGGGAAAGCGGCGGGCATACTGGCGGGGGTCGAGACCGACGAGCTCGAGCAGCTCTTGCACCCGTGTTTCGACCCGATCCCTGTCCCAACCGAGAAGGCGGGGAACGGTGGCGATGTTGTCGGCGACCCGGCGGTGCGGAAACAAGCCGCCCTGCTGGATCACGTAGCCAATGCCACGACGGAGTTCCACCGGGTTCATCGCCAAGACGTCGATCCCGTCGATCAGGATGCGCCCGCTCGACGGCTCGATGAGACGATTGATCATTCTCAGCGTCGTGGTCTTTCCACATCCCGAAGGCCCCACCAGAACGCAGAGCTCGCCGTCGGGCACCGACAAACTCAACGCGGCCACTGCGACGGCGTCGGCGCCATAGCGCTTCGACACCCCGTCGAGCGTGATCATTGGCCAAGAGATTACCCACTGCTTCAATAGGAAATGCTCCGACGGCGCCACCGTCCGCGGTGTGTCCCGTATAACGTCACCGTGATGCTGCTCGGGACGAACCCGTTCTTCCGGTGGAGCTATGTCACCAGCCAGTGGAGTCAGATACAGGGAGACCTGGTCCAGCACATCAAGCTGAGCTTGTTGGCGGTTGCCATCGGCATCGGGATCTCGATCCCTCTGGCTGTACTGGCATGGCGCTTCCGCATCGTCCGGGCGCCGGTGTTCGGCGTGGCGAGCGCCCTGTACATCATCCCCTCGTTGGCCCTCTTCGTGATCCTCGGACCCCTTACCGGTTTCGTGGCTTCCTACACGACGGCCGAAATCGCATTGGTCGGGTACACCCTGCTCATCCTCACCTGGAACACCGTGGCCGGCCTCGATGCCGTCCCGCCTGACGCCCGGGAGGCCGCGGTCGCACTCGGCTACTCGCCCACCGCCGCCTTGGTGCGGGTGGACCTCCCCCTCGCGTTGCCCTACATCTTCGCGGGCATTCGGGTAGCCACTGCAACCGTCATCGGGCTGGTGACGGTAACGGCGCTCATCGGTCTAGGAGGACTGGGCCAGCAGATTACGTACGGCTTCACCATCGCCTACAACACCCCGATCATCGTGGGTCTCGTCCTTTCCGTAGCCCTGGCAGCGGCGGCGGACCTGTTGCTGGTCGGCGCGCAACGAGTCGCTGTTCCATGGACGCGGACCCGCAGGCCAGCGAAGGGCGCTGGCTGACGTGCATTTCCTCAGCCAGGTATTCGACTGGTTCACCACATCGTCGAACTGGAGCGGTGCGCAGGGCATCCCCCAGCTCTTCTGGCATCAGCTCGAACTGTCGCTCACCGTGGTGCTCTCCGCCCTTCTCCTCGGAGGGGGCATCGGGGTAATGCTCGGCCACACCGGCCGAGGTGGGCTGGTCGCCGTCAATGCCGCCAATGCCTTTCGGGCGGTACCGACCCTGGCCCTCCTCACCCTGCTGGCCATTCAACCGTCCATCTCGCTCAAATGGGACGGGTTCCTCGCTGCGTGGATAGCGCTCACCGCGCTGGCGATCCCTCCCATTTTGACGAACACCTACGTCGGGATGCGAGAGGTCGATGCCGACGTGCGCGACGCGGCGAAAGCAATGGGTCTGACGGGGGGCCAGGTCCTGCGTCGAGTTGAGGCACCCCTGGCCGTCCCCTTCGTAATGGCCGGCGTGCGCACCGCCGCAATCGAAGTGGTGGCGACCTCGACGCTGGCGGCGTATGTCAGCTTTGGCGACCTCGGCACGTACGTGATCACCGGGCTCAATACCAACAATTCCGTCCTCTCGTTCAGCGGTGCCGTCCTGGTGGCGGTCATGGCCGGGCTGGTGGCCGGCGCGCTCAGCCTTCTGACACGGGCGCTCACACCACTGCCCATGCGGCGCAGCACCTCGCGACTCGTGACGGCTCGCCTAGGCCTGGTCCGGCGATAAGTTGACAAAAATGATCGGATAAGTAAGTATTTCACTCAGGCGACGGTTTTATGACGGTCAGGTCGCATCGCGCCGAGGGGGCGTGTTTCCGCCCCTCCCAACTGGGAAAGGTAACCCCCATGCGTTTCAAGCGTTCTCTGTTCTTTGCCGCCCTGGCCGCGGTGGTCGCCGCGCTGGGGGCGCCGGCTGCGGCCTTTGCCTCGGTCAGCGCATCGAGCAAGCCGACCATCATCATCGGTTCGACAAACTTCGAGGAGCAGGCCATCGTCTCCAATATCTGGGCCGACGTCCTCAAGAAGGCGGGTTACCAGGTCACCGTCGAGCCCGCCCTCGGAACCAGGGCAATCGTGGTACCGGCCATCGAGAAGGGTGACATAAACCTCGAGCCCGACTACGCGGCGTCGCTGCTCGATTTCCTCCACAACGGCGCTACCCCGGCGGCCGGCGACAACATCGTCACGGCCATCCCGGCCGACAAGAAGGTACTGGCGTCGCACGGGGTGACCGTGCTGCCGGCATCCAAGGCGCTGGACACCAATGTCTTCGCCGTGACCAAGGCCACGGCGCGCAAGGACCACCTCACGACCATCTCGAGCCTGAAGCCCTATGCCTCGAAAATGACCCTCGGCGGGCCCACCGAATGCCCGAGCAACGCCGGATGTGAGCCGGGCCTCCAGAAGGTCTACGGCCTCACGTTCGCCGGCTTCAAGGGCCTCGACGAAGCCGGGCCACTCAGTGTCGCCGCCCTCAAGAACGGTGAAGTCCAGGTGGTCGAGCTCTTCTCGAGCGACGGCAACGTGGTCTCGAACAATTTCGTCGCCCTCACCGACAACAAGCACCTGGAGGGGGCCGACTACATCGTTCCGGTCGTTCGCACATCGGTGGACACCCCTGGCGTGGCTCGCGTCCTCAACAGCATTGATGCCAAGCTGACCACGAGCGCCATTTCGAGGCTCAACCTCGACGTGACAGCCAAGCAGGAACAACCGGCCGGCGTCGCCCAAGCCTGGGTCACCTCGGTCACGGGCTGACGCCGCCACCCACGGCCCATCCCTGGACCGGGCCGGTCCGGCCCCCAGAGGATCGTCAATCGGTGGCGATCGCCGTCAGCACGTCGAGTTTGCCCGCTCGCCGAGCCGGCCAGCTTGCTGCACCGAGGCCGAGCAGCGCCGCCAGGATCAGGAAGGTCACCAGACTTCCCCCTGGAATGACGATGTCGGTGATCCCATGCTGCTTCAACGAGACCGAGAAGGCCGTACCGAGCGCCGTGCCCACCACGATCCCGATGATGGCACCGAACACAGCCAGGATGACCGATTCCGATCGGATCATGGAGCGGACCTGCCGACGCTTCATGCCGACGGCCCGGAGCAGACCGATCTCATGGGTCCGCTCGAACACCGAGAGCATGAGCGTATTGACGATGCCGATAAGTGCGATCACGACGGCCAAGGCCAAGAGGGCATAGACAAGCCCCAACAGTTGGTTGACTTGCGCCCGCTGCGATGTCTCGAACCCGGCCCGAGTCTGGATCTTGAGGTTCGGGTAGGCGCGCAGACCCCGGTCGACCGCGCTGATCGTCAACTGGCTTCCGGCCTTCACTTGCACGAGGACGGCCACAGGCAACGGATTGTTGAAATTATGCAGGAAGTAGCGGTCCCCGACGAGGTAGCTACCGATGAGGGCGTTGGGTTGAAAGATCCCGCCGACTCGCAAGCGTGATGCTCCTGTTTGCGCGAACTTGACCGGTACGACCGATCCGACGGACAGGTGCTTCGAGGTGGCCGTGTTGGTGTCGATGAGCAACTGCCCCGATGCCAGCGTGGCCGCGCTGCCACTCTGCATACGCAGGATCACCGTACGAGAGAGGTGATCGGTGGAGACGGCGGTCAGATTAGTCAGGGAATTGCGGATTTCGAACGTCCCCTGATAGACGTCCGAAACGGACGAGACCCCTGGCAAGGCGGCGGCAACGTTGGACACCGATCCGCTGAACTCTCCTGCGCCCCCCTGCCCCGAGCTCGTGATGATGTAGCTCGCACTGATCGCGTTGTCGACGCTGCTCGTGACGGATTTCGAGAGGGAGGCGCCGAACACGGCGATGGTCGAGACCAGGGCGAGCCCGACCATGAGCGCAGAGGCCGTCTGTGCCGTGCGGCGGGGGCTGCGCATGGAATTCTCCCGGCCGAGCTTTCCCGAAATCCCGATCAGCCGGGCGAGTGGCCTCCCGATCACGCTGGCCATCGGCCGGGCCACCACCGGGGCCAGCATGCCGATCCCGATGAAAAGGGCGACCGCGCCGAGGCCGACCAACTGGATGGCTGGTCTCGAGAGTCCGAGGACCAACAGAGCAACGCCGGCTACGGCGAAGATCGACCCGAGGGTGATCCTCCGTCGCGAAGACTCTTGCTCGTCGGCTCGGTAGTCGGCCAGTGCGGCGACAGGAGGTACCCGTACCGCGCGTCGGGCCGGACTGATGGCTGATACCAGGGTCACCCCCACGCCCACGAGCAGCCCCACGATGACCGTGCGCCCTTCGAAGATCAGGGAGCCTGACGGGAGTGTGATCCCGAGCCCTTTGAAGAGAGCCTCGAGGCCGACGGCGGCCAACACGCCGAGCCCTAGGCCTATCAGCGAGGCGACCGTACCGAGGATGAGAGCTTCGCCCAGTACCGAGCGAAACACCTGACGGCGGCTGGCGCCGACGATGCGTAATAGAGCGAGCTCACGCGTACGTTGACCCACGGTGATGGAGAACGTGTTGAAGATCGTGAAGCCTCCGACAAAGAGCGAGATGAAGGCGAACACCAACAGGGCGGTGGAGAAGAAGGAGAGCGCCTGGTTGATGTCGTTGGACTGCTCGTTCGCCACGGTCTGCCCCGTCACGACCTCGACCCCCTTCGGGAGGGCGGCGGCGATCGCGTGTTGCACCGTCGCCTTGTCGGCCCCTTGTGAGATCAGCACATCGATGGCCTGGTAGTACCCAACCTGTCCGAACAGACGCTGCGCCGTCGGCAGGTCGAAGGCGGCTATGGTCGCTCCGGCCAGGTTGTTTGCGGTCCCGAATTTCACGATCCCGCTGATCGTGAAGGTTTGCGGCGGGCCAGCCAGGAGGACCCGGACATGATCACCCACGGCGAAGTGGTACTTCTGCGCAGTGCCGGCGTCCATCACCACGTCGTGCGACGAGGTTGGCGCGGTGCCCGAGGCCAACTGGAGTGCTGAGAGTTGGTGATTGACGTCGTAGGACAGGCCTAACGTCGGGGCACCGCCGTTGCTGATCGCCTTTCCGTCGGGAGCGACGAATTGCGCGTAGCCGCCGACCGTCCCATCGGCGAAAGCCACGCCGGGAATGTGTCGAACCGTATTGGCGATCGACTGAGGTATAGGTTTGCGGACCGCATTCGCACCGGCACTCGAGTCGGAAAACGCCGCCTTGCCCCGGATCTCAAAATCGACGTTCTGATAGATGCGACCAAACAGCGTATTGAAGGTGTTGTGCAACGTGTCCGTGAGGACGAAGGTCCCCGAAATGAACGTCACCCCGAGCACGATGGCCAGGGCTGTCAACGCGAGGCGGAGCTTGTGGGCCAAGAGGCCCCGGAGAACGACCCTCTTCACCTCAACCGCCCAATTGCTTCATGTGTTCGAGAACGGAATCTGCCGTGGGCGCGCGCAGTTCATCGACAACGGACCCGTCGGCCAAGAAGACCACACGATCGGCGTAGGCGGCTCCCCGGGCATCGTGCGTGACCATCACGATGGATTGGTTCATCTCTGTCACTGAACGCCGCAGGAACTCCAGCATTTCGGCCGACGAGTTCGAGTCGAGGTTTCCAGTTGGTTCATCGGCAAAGATCAGGTCGGGCCGTGCGATGAGTGCCCTGGCACATGCCACGCGCTGCTGTTGTCCGCCGGACATCTCGCTCGGGCGATGGGAGAGACGGTTGCCGATCCCAAGCTGCTCGACCAGGTAGTCGAACCACGCCTGATCAACCTTGGTCTTGGCCAAGTCGCAAGGCAGCGTGATGTTCTCCCGGGCTGTGAGGGTCGGGATCAGGTTGAAGGACTGGAAGACGAATCCGATCTGATCTCGGCGCATCTGCGTGAGTCCGGCATCATCAAGGTTTCCGATCTCGCGATCTCCCACAAATGTGCGACCTGAAGTCGGCGTATCGAGTCCGGCCATGCAATGCATGAGGGTGGACTTGCCCGAACCCGAGGGACCCATGACTGCGGTAAACCGGCCGCTCTCGAATTCGACGTTGATGCCGTCGAGGGCATGGACAACAGCTTCCCCCTTGCCGTAGGTCTTGGTGAGGTCGATGGCCCGGGCCGCAAGTGGCGCCGGCTCACCGGGGGCGTCGTCCATGGAACGTGTGTCAGCGCTCATGGGTCCATCTTCAGCCAAGCTGGCCCGCAAATTCAATCAGGGATCTCCCTGACTGCACCCTCAGTAGGAACCCTGCCTGCGGGTCATCCCCCGTTTACGGTTGCCGAATTCGTCAGAACTCGACTCAATTGCTGCCGGCTCATGGCCGGGGTGAGGGGCCCCGAACCGCCGGGACGAAGGCCGTCCAAGACCAACTCGAGAAATCGCCTCGAGGCCATCGGCGCCTCCGCACCGCACACATCAGCCACGGCGCGCACCGACATGAGCGCAAGGATGACGTCGGAGAAGACGATGTCACCGCGAACAGTGCCGGCACCCTGACTCACCTGGAGGACTTTGTCGACAACGGGCGAGATCTGCTTCAGCACGGAATTGACCCCGCTGCTCTCGCTCCAAGGCGGCCGCGTGGTGGTCACCCTCCAACACGAGGGGGTGGCAATACAACGACGTAGGAACTCCGGGAGGGCGTCTTCTGGGGTCACCTCCGCGAGGACCTCTTCACCGATGTTGATGGTGCGCTCCTTGGCCAGGTCCGTGACGGCATTGAAGAGGTCTTCCTTATGAGGAAATCTTCGATACAACGTCCCAATTCCGACGTCGGCCTTGACGGCGATCTGCTCCATCGACCCGTCGTATCCCGATTCTGCGAAGACGTCTCGGGCCGCCTCCATAATTCGCGCCAGGTTCAGCTCCGCGTCACGGCGTAGGGGCCTGACCTGGTGCGCAGGGCTCTCGTCCGGCCCAGGGACCTCGGTTCGGTGTCGCCCTGTCGCTTGTGGCCTCATGTCACGGCCTCTGGCGTGTAACCGATCGCTCCGACGAACACTTCGGCTTCGGCAGTGAGCGCTGGGTGAGACTCGGACTCAACGATGGACGGGCCGTCACGGTGTGGGATCTTCAACGCGACAAGTGCGGCCACGATCAGTGAGGCGCCGCACACGATGAAGGCCAGCTCGTAGCCGTGCTCGGCCGGCGAGCCGTCGGGAAGAAGCTTGCTCACCACGAGGCTGGTGGCGATACCGCTTCCGAGCGCTGAGCCGATGTTTCGGATGTTGGTATTCATCCCCGTCGCCACCCCCGTCTGATCCTGCGGGACGGCCTCAACGATCAGGTTCGACATCGCGGAATAACCAAACGCCATGCCGATTCCCAGCAATCCCGCAGCCACGAGAACGTTCCACGGTTTGCTGTGCGCAATGGCCAACTCTCCATAGCTGGCGGCGCAAAAAAGTGATCCGCTCACGAGGAGGTTCTTCGATCCGGCCATGCGGGCCAGCCGACCAGTAAACGGCGCGATGACGAGCATGGCGACGGCAAACGGCATTAAGTAGATGCCTGACTTCGTCACCGATGCCCCGAACCCGTAGCCGACGTGCACTGGGGTCTGGGCGAACCGCGGAACCGTCACGAACATCGCGTACAACCCGAATCCAAAGAGGACCGCCGCCAGATTCGTCGTCCAGACCGCCGGGATCCGCATCATGGTCATGTCCACCAGCGGAGAATCAGACCGAACCTCGGCCCACACCCAGAGCACGGTCAAGACGGCTGCCACCCCGAACATGGTGAGAACGGTCGGATCCTTCCAACCCCAGGTCGGACCGTACGAGACACCTAAGAGCCCTACCGTCAGCCAGCCCGACATGAGAGCCGCCCCCAACCAGTTGATGCCTCCCGGTGCCCGGACGGGAGAGGCTGGAACGAACCTGAAGGTGGTCACGGTCGCGGCGAGCGAGAGAACAAGCGGGATCCAAAACAGCCAATGATACGACAGGTGCTCGATAATCGGTCCGGCGAGGACGATGCCGGCGCCAACTCCGAGTCCCAGGATGGCAGACATGGCGCCTATTGCTCCGGCGACCTTCTTCCCTGGAAATTCGTCTCGAATGATGCCAAACGCCAACGGGAATACAGCTCCCCCTACCCCTTGGATGACTCTTCCGACCAGCATGATCGGCAGTGTCGTGGCGAGACCGCTCACCACGACGCCGGCAGAGACGGAAATCAGGACAATGACGATCATTTTGTCCTTGCCGATGATGTCCCCGGATCGCCCCAGAATCGGCGTTGCGATGGCAGAGCTCAGGAGATAGCCGGTGAGGAGCCAGGTCGCCCCGCTCGCACCCGTGTGCAGGGTGTGTTCGAGCAGGGGAACGGCGGGGATGATCATCGATTGCAAGAGGCTGAACGACAGTGCAGCCGTGGCCAGAACGGCAAACGTGGCGCCGTGGTGAATCCGTGCTTCTGCCAACCCGCTCAGCTCCTTTTGCGGAATCATTCGTTCCGATTATGGTCACACTAAACGGAACCCGCGGTTCCGGTCAAGCGGAGCCGAGCACGGTGCAAGACTGGGAGGAACCGATCGAATGGAGGTCGCGGTGCAGATTCTCCGGCGCTACAGGGACCCTCTGATCCTTTCCGCCGCCGCGCTCGTGCCGCTCGGGATCGCGGGCATCTTGGTCCCGTTTCGTTCGACGTTTGCGGCCACCGCCTCGGCCCTCTTGTTCGTGGTGGTCATCGTTGCGATCGCCGTGTTGGGGGATCGAAGAGCTGGAGTATTGGCCACCGTCTCATCGACCCTGTGGTTCGACCTCTTCCTCACACGTCCCTATGAACGATTGGCCATTACACACCGGGCTGACATCGAAACTGCGGTGAGCCTCTTCATTGTCGGCGTCGCCGTGACGGAGCTCGCGGCACGAAATCGCACTCACCACTCAAGGGCGACTCAAGAAGCGGATTATGTCGGCCTTCTCTACGAAGTCTCGGAACTCGTCGCGTCGGGAGCTCCGGCCGAGGAAGTGGTCGAGCGAACGGAAGACGCGCTCACCGATCTGCTGGAGCTCAGGGGGTGCCGCTACGAACGCGGGCCCAGTGACCGCGCCCGTCTGTCGATCGAGCATGACGGCGGGGTCATCCTCGGAGGCAATCTTTGGGACGTCGACGCTCTGGGCCTTCCCGGACCTGAGATCGAGCTAAAGGTCCACGGGAGAGGAGCGGAACTCGGTCGCTTTGTGCTCGTCCCCACTCCGGGGCAACCGGTGCCGCTACAGCGGCGGGTCGTCGCCATCGCGCTGACCGATCAGGTCGGGGCAGCGCTGGTTCCACGGCTTCGCTCGGCGTGACGTAAGGAAGGCTGACGCATCGTAGTTTGGTTAGTTGACACTTACGTAAGCTATGACTTACCTTCTGGGGGTGGACTCAGCCCTCAAGGCGTTGGCCGAACCCCATCGCCGGGAGATCCTGCGACTGGTGTGGTCGCGCGAATTGCCCGCTACCGACATTGCGTCCCACTTCGACGAGGTCACCCGTTCGGCGATCTCGCAGCACCTCGGGGTCCTTCGTGAGGCAGAACTGGTGATCGAGCGTCGTGATGGGACCCGTCGCCTCTATCGGGCCAATCGCGACGAGATGGCGCGAGTACGAACCTTCCTCGATGAGTACTGGACGGGGGGACTCCAGCGACTGAAAGAGGCCGCCGAGGCCGCGACCGACGAACAAGACAGGGAGCACTGAAGAATGGCCGAACTGATACGCGAGATGGTCATTGACGCACGACCCGGAACGGTCTTCCCGTTCCTCGTCGATCCTCAAAAGCACCTTGCCTGGTTGGGGACCGAGGTTGAGCTCGATCCGCGACCCGGAGGGACCTATCGGGTGCAGGTCGGTGGTGAGCATCTGTCGGTGGGCGAATTCGTAGAGGTGGTACCCAACGAGCGGGTCGTCTTCACCTTCGGCTGGGCTGAACCAGGCCATCCGATCCCTTCGGGATCCACGACCGTGACAATCAGCCTCACTCCCGAAGGGGACAAGACCAGACTTCGCCTCGTTCACAGTGGCCTGCCAGCCGATGCCGTCTCAGATCATACGGGTGGATGGGATCACTACCTGGGTCGCTTGACCATTGCGGCAGCAGGGGGCAACCCCGGGCCGGACGGAGGTCCTCAGGCCGTAGTAGCCCAGCTCATCCGACCCGAACACGCCCTCCTGACCGATTGAAAGGACACCACCGTGACAACCGCAGCCCAGATGTGGCCAATGATCCACTCCGAACGGGCGTCGTTGGCCGACACGCTCGACGGGCTGAACTCGGACCAAGGGGCCTCGCCCTCTCTGTGCGCAGGGTGGTCGGTACAGCTCACCGCGGCGCACGTACTGGCCGGAGCGGAACAGACGGGGTTCGGGTTCATGAAGGGGTTGGCCTCGAGTGCCTTCCGCTTCAACGTCATGATGGACAAGGACGCACATCGACTGGGAGCACTCGAACAGCGGGTCATCGTGGATCGCTTGCGCGCACGGACCACGACCACCAATCATCCACCCGCACCAATCGCGGCCATGCTGTCTGAGGTGGTGGTCCACGGCGCCGACATTCGCCAACCCCTCGGTCTCCCGAACGGATCGTCGATGGATGCCGTCGTGACCGCCCTCAACATGTTCAAGGCGGCGTCCTTCCCCGTGGCCGGCAAGAAACACGTTGAGGGCCTGCGTCTCGTAGCCACCGATGCTGACTGGTCACATGGAACCGGTCCCGAGGTCACCGGTCCGGCACTTTCACTCCTGTTGGCCATGACCGGCAGAAGCAGTGGCACCGACGCGCTCGGCGGTTCCGGAGTTGGGGAACTCCGGAACCGCATTGCCTGACAGGCCGGCGGGGCACCGCGTACGCGAAACTACGCCACACCTCACATTCATCGGTAGCTGGAAAGACAGGACAGGAACCCTCGGCGTGCAGAAACGACTGGTTACCCGGTACACCATGAAATCACCTGACGCCGCCGACGAAAACCAGCGACGTGTCGAAGCGGTGTTCGCTGAACTGGTCGCAGACCAGCCCCACAACGTGAGCTACATCGTCCTCCGCCTGGCCGACGACTCATTCGTCCATGTGTCCTTTCACGATCACGGTGACGATGAGGACAACCCCATCTCGTCGACCGAGGCGTTTGCGCACTTTCAGGATGGGCACGGCGATCGCCATACGGGCGGCGTTGACCAACAGACCGCCACCCTGGTGGGTGCGTACATAACCTCGATCGGCTGACCCCGAGATTCGCGCCGGATCAGGCGGCTGGGCACAAGGCAGTGCAAAGCTCAGCATCGGCATCGGCGCCGCTGGTACGGTCGGTGCCCGCAGGGGATAGGTCAGAGACACACCAGGGAGCAGCTGACTGGGACAACCGCGTCTCAGGGGGAGGATGGCATGGCTATCGATCTAGCGGGCGACATGAGCCCATCGAAGGATTTCTTCTTGGCGGAGAAGCCTGAGGATCCGCAGTTTCGCGAGAGTGCCTCGTATTGGATCTCAGATGATAAAGGCCTGATTGGCCTGCCTCGGGTTGGTATCGAGGCTGTCTCCGAATCGTGGGACCAGCGTGGCATTCAGGTGAACCTCGGCTTCTCCAGTGGACGGACGGCGATTGTCCGGGGTGCCGGTGCGGGCCGCTCGCCGGTCGATGCCGACGGGGTGTGCCGGACATTTGCGGCAGGCGGATTGGAGTTCCGCTGCGTCGAGCCCTTTCGCACGCTCACCCTCGCCTATGAGGGTGAAGCCCTCGACACCACCGCGGCGAAGCTGGCCGAGGGTGATTACAAGGGCGCTCAGGTGCCTCTTCATATCGAGGTTGCCTTGACGTGCGCAGCTCCTCCATGGGTGTCGGGAACGTTGAGCGAGGACGCGAAAGAGCTCTTCGACAAGGGATTTGCCGGGGCCTTCATCAGCCCCCGGTACGAGCAGCTGTGTACGGCCCGGGGTAGCGTGCGCTTCGGAACTGAGGAATGGACGTTCGACGGAACTGGTTTACGTATCCATCGGCAGGGGCTACGTGATACCCAGGGGTTCTGGGGACACTGTTGGCCGAGTGCGCTGTTTCCCAGCGGCAAAGGGTTCGGGGCACTTGCGTTCCCCGAACGACCGGACCAGCCCACCTACAACGAGGCCTTTGTCTTCGACGGCGAGCGGATGATCCCGGCCGTCCTCGTCGATGCGCCCTGGCTGCGCCGGCTCCAACCGAACGGCGAGGATGTCTCATTGACCCTGAGAACGAAAGAGGGCGATGTTCGGATCGAAGGCGAAACCGTCTTGTCCGCTTGCATGCCGGGCGGGCTACCCGAATTCCCCCCAGCCTTACAGCAAGCCGGCGTTCGCTACCGGTGGGACGGGGAGGAGACGTTCGGGATGATGGAGCGATCCATTCCGGTCGAGCTACTCGAAGGCTGAAGGGCCGCTCGACGCCCGCCGACGAGGAGGGCGCACGCACACGAGAGAAACCAAGAAAGGCAATGGGGGGACGTCGATGCTTGATGAGAAATCGCTGATCGAGCGGGCATGCGAACGCGCGCAGCACGACGATTTCGGTCCTGACACCTGGCAAGAGGGCCTAGGGGTCCTGATCGGAGTCTTGACAACCGAGGGCAATCTCAACGAGTTGGGCGAAGCGGTGTACGCCGACCAAATCGTCGGACTCTTGGCCAACAGGCTCGAAGTGGAGAAGTGGTACTCCCGATATCCCGAGATCGAACAGCAGGAGATCGTCGCTCCGCTTTTTGGCATTGGCCTGCCGAGAACGGGGTCAACGGCGCTGAGCTTCCTACTGGCCTCCGACCAGTCCCGGCGGTCACTCCGGACCTGGGAGGCCTCGACGCCGTGCCCACCTCCCGAAACCGCGACCGAACACACGGATCCCCGCATTGCCATCAGTCAGGCGTCGATCGACATGTCACACCAGATGTTCCCGGACTTCGTGGGCATGTTGCCAAGCTCGCCCACGGGCCCATCGGAATGCCTGCTTCTCATGGGGCTCGACTTTCGCTCACAGCTGTTCCAGGGCATGGCCATCTTGCCGGGCTATACCTCGTGGCTCCTGACCTGCGACATGGAGCCGACGTATCGGTACCACAAGCGGTTGCTCAAGCTCTTGCAGTGGAAGTGCCCGCCCGTCCGGTGGTCATTGAAAACGCCGTCACACATGACGACCATCAAGGGTCTCGACGCCATTTACCCCGACGCTCGTTTCGTGATGACCCATCGCGATATCGCCAGCGTCCTCCCCTCGGTCTGCGCCGTCAAGGAAGCGCTCTCCACGCCGCTCACCGATTCATTCGACCGCCTGGCACTCGGTCGGCACGAGCACATGATCTGGCTGGAATCGATTCGACGCCTCGTCGACTTTCGCAACGACGGGCGGGAGAACCGCTTCGTCGATGTCTCCTTCAGCAACATGCAAAGCGATCCGATCGGTTCCATGGAGATCCTCTATGACCAGCTGGGTGACGAGCTCTCCGACGACACGCGAAGCCGCATGGCGGAATGGTGGGAAGACAGCTCCAAGGATCGCAGGCAGGGCGGTCGGCCGGACCCGGCGGCTTATGGCTTGGACATGGACCTCATTCGAAAGGACTTTGCCTTTTACCATGACCAATTCGGGGTCCAGTAACCCAGACCGGGGTTGCGGGCCGCAGCTTCGACGTGTGTAGCGATTACGCCGCGCCGTTCTTGATCCGTCCGCGCAAGGCCGCGAAGCACAGCGACATACTGACCAGCCCCAGCGCCCCTATGGCCAGGAGCGCCTGACCGAGCTCAGTCCACTGCCATCCGGGCTGGAGGACGAGGGAGCGCAATCCGCCGAGGAGATAGGTCACGGGATTGACGTCCGCCACCGAGCTGAGCCATCCCGACAGCTGGCTACGGGGAACATAGGCGGAGGTAAGGAACAGGAATGGGAAGAACAGGAGGAAGGTCGAGTTGACCGCAGACGGGTTCCCCGTCTTGAGGGCTATGGCGTAGCCGAATCCCGCAAAGGCCAGACTCCAGAGTGCGGCCAGCACGATGAACGCGATGACACCGAGGGGGCCATTGGTGAAGTGGACACCAAGTATGAGGCCGAGCACGATGATCGGCACCGTCAAGACCGCCGCCACAGCCACGTCGGCCAGCATGTGTCCGACGAGGATCGCGGTGCGCCGGACCGGCGAGAGCAGGAGGCGGTCGAAGTAGCGGTTCTGGATATCGAGCACGAGCGCGGGCGCACGCGATACCCCTGTCACCCCGAGGAGAATCGCCGTCGCCATCTGGAAAGCCGTGTAGTTCAGGCCCGGGATGTGATCGACGACCTTCTTCAACGTCGCCACATTGACGATGAAGAAGAACAGCGAAATGAAGATGGGAGGCATCACGACTGCCAGGTCGCGCGGCACGGCCCGCAGGGCACGACCGGCGATGGAAGTCAGGTCATGGAAAAAGCCGGCGGGCCGGGCTCGGATTGTCTCAACTGGCCGTGTGCCGTCGACGACGAGTGTCACGAAAACCCCTCCTCATTCTGGATCCGTTCAATGTGAGTGCCGGTCAGCTCGAGGAAGACGTCATCGAGTGTCGGGGTGCGCAGGGTGAGATCCCGCACCCGCGCCTCGCCCGCGTCGAGGGCGACTGCGACGGGGCTGATGGCGGCGGAGCCGTTCTCAGTGGAGATGACCAGCTCGTGTCCGTGTGCTTCCACGCTCAGAATGCCCGGAATGCCCTCCACCAGGTTGCGAACAGCCGCCGCATCACCTTCAACCCGGGCGATGATCACATCCGTGCCGATCGACCGCTTCAGTTCTGACGGCGTACCCTCGGCCACTATTCGGCCTTGGGCGATGATGCCCACCCGGTCGGCCAGCTCGTCGGCCTCCTCCAGATACTGGGTGGTCAAGAAGATGGTCATACCGAGCTCTTGATTGAGCCGGCGGACCTCGGCCCACACGCTCACCCGACTGACCGGGTCGAGCCCTGTGGTCGGTTCGTCGAGGAAGAGAACGTCAGGGTTGTGGACCAGAGCTGCCGCCAGGTCGAGTCGACGTTTCATCCCGCCTGAGTAGGTCCCGATGCGCCGCTGCAGGGCATCGCCCAAGTCGATCAGTTCGCCCAACTCAGCGAGGCGCTGATCCACCGATCGCTTGTCGAGCCCGTACAACTGGCCTTGCAGGCGAAGGAGTTCGACGCCGGTCTGGTTCGGGTCGAGCGCGGCCTCCTGGAGCGCAACGCCAATGCGGAGGCGCACCTGTCCGGGGTCTGTGGCAACGTCGTAGCCCGCAACCACTGCTCGTCCCCCCGACGGGGCCAAAAGGGTGCACAGCATCAGAACGGTCGTCGACTTGCCGGCGCCGTTGGGCCCGAGGAAGCCGTAGATCTCCCCCGCTGGTATGGCCAAGTTCACATTGTCGACCGCCAGTTCGCCATCGAAACGCCGAATAAGACATTCGGTAGAGATGGCGTTGGTCGAGGTGGCGAAAGGCCGGCCCTCCTCCCGACCCGACGTATCCGATTCTTCGCCACTCACCATGACCACGTAGTCCCTCCGAACGATCCAGCTGCATCACGACACCTATCGGCGGGAGCCGGCGTCGATCAGCGTGTCGCACAAGGTAGGACGTGGGCGGGTGGAAGAAATCATCGCCTGCCACCGCCGACGTATTCACCGGGGACGCCTTCGGCCCCTACGCCACTGCCCCGCCGGATGAACGGGCCCATCGCCGCGCCGACGAGCGCCACGACACCGGCGACCATCATTGTCAGGTGAAGCCCATTCATGAATGCCGCATGGCTGCCGCGCGTGATGGCATCGACAAGCGCCCGTGAATCGCTCCCCGTGATCGGGGCCAACCCCTGGGACACCGTCGCGGTGGCATGCACCAGCCGATGGGCCGTCGCCGGCGGAACTCCGGAGGCGAGCAGATCGCCGAGGAGAACACCGGCCACCTTGGCCCCGAGTATGGAGCCGCATACTGCGGTGCCAAGAACCCCGCCGAGCTGGATAGCCGTCCCCTGGATGCCACCCGCCACCCCTGCCTCATCCACCGGGGTATTGCCGACGATGGCATCGGTGGCCGCCGTGACTACGAGCCCGATGCCCAATCCGATCAAAACGAAGGCGGGCCAGAGGTGGATATACGGCGAGTCGACCTGCAGGGTCGTGAGGGAGAGCAGTGCCACTGCGGTAGCGAGCAGCCCGACGGTGATAGGGAGCCACGGACCGAACCGGTCGGTCAGGCGGGCCCCGAGGTTGCTGGAAAGGGCGAAGGTGATCGTGAGCGGAAGGACCCTGACACCGGCAGCCACCGGGCTGTAGCCGTGCACGCTCTGCAGATAGAGGCCGACGAAGAAGAGCACACCGAAGAGGGCAAAAAAGTTGAGGAGCACAATGACGATGCTCAACGAAACGGAGCGGTCTTGGAAAATGCCCAAGGGAACCAGGGCGTTTGTGGTCTTGCGCTCGATGGCGGTGAAGACCACGAGGAGAGCGAGACCCAAGGCAATCAGCCCGATCGTGCGAGCACTCCCCCACCCCCAACTTTGTGCCTTGACCAGTGCGTATACGACGGCCAGCAGGCCAAGGGCCAAGGTCACCACGCCGGGAATGTCGAAGCGGTGCCGCTCCGACTCGCGCGACTCCAGCAGCGCAAAGATACCGAGCCCAACGGTTGCGACACCAACCGGCACATTGATGAAGAACACGCTCTGCCATGAGATGTGCTCGACGAAGAACCCACCGACAATTGGCCCCGCTGCCGTGGCCGTCGCTGACGCGCTCACCCAGATCCCGACCGCTCGGTTGAGGTCCTCGGGCGTATAGACGGCACGCAGGAGGGCCAGGGTATTGGGAAGCAGCAGCGCACCAAATGCTCCCTGCACCCCCCGTAAGAGGATCACGCCATCGATGGTGCCGACCAGTCCGATGGCCAGAGAGGCGATCGAAAAGCCGATCACGCCGATGAGGAACACGCGCCGCCGGCCGAAGTGATCCCCGAGCTTGCCGCCGAGGATCAGCGTGACCGCGATCACCAACAGGTAGGCATTCGTAACCCACTGGAGGTCGGCCAAGGAAGCATGCAGGTCCCGCCCGATATAGGGATTGGCCACGGCAACCACCGACCCGTCGATGCCGACCATGATCACGCCCATCGCAACGATCACGAGGGTCATCCAGGGTCGATCGCGTAGCCGGGGCGGCGAGTATGTCGCCGGAGTGGCGTCGATCACGGGTCTTTCTCACTCACTGAAGTGACGGTTGGTGCCACTATGGCAGAAGATGTCACCACCCGGCAAAACAACTAACCTCGAGCCGGAATACGGGCAAAAGGGGGAGCGGACGATGGTCCAAGGACTCACCGAGCGGAACAAGAACCGCACCCGACGAGAACTAGCTGAGGCGGCGTCCCGTCTCTTCCTCGAGCGCGGCTACTCGTCGACCACCGTGCAGGACATCGTGAGCGCCGTCGACATCTCGCCCCGGACCTTCTTTCGCTATTTCCCGTGCAAGGAGGACGTGGTCACCGCCATTGCCAGCCTGAGCATGGACGACTCCATCGACCATTTGGCCGAACACGAGCCAGCGGAGCCAATTGGCCAGGTGCTGCGAGCCATGATGACCGCTTCGCTCTCCCGGGTCTACGAAGACCCCGTTGCGGCCCGGGCCTTCCAGATGATGCTGCGTGACACGCCCACCCTCCGCGGCCGATGGCTCGAAGAGCAACGTCGTAATCGCGACCGTCTCGCTGAGGCCCTCGAACCCTGGTTCGCGCCCGACAGCCCGCGGCTCGTCCGGCAATTGGTCGCAGGCGCCGCCCTGCTCGCCGTCGACGAGGTCATGTCCTGTTGGGCCGCCGACGCCGCCAGTTCGGATCTCCTCGGAATGCTGGACGAAGCGTTCGACCTGCTCGAGAACTCCCTATTCGATGGAGTGTCATCGAACAAGGGGAGATAGGGCCTATGTTCCTTCTCCCCCCGAAGGGGTGCATGAACGCGGGTCCCAGGGTTGAAGCGCCTGGACAGTCGGATTAGGAGGAGCCAAGACCGAGCTCCCTGGGGAGGTGGTCGTCGTCGTGGACGCGGCGGTGCTCCCGGGCGAGCCACTCGCCGAGGGCGCTGGCGCGTTGACCGAGAAGTCGGTGCCGGTGACGACGGTGACCTGTGAGCCGGGCGATACCTCGGACGGGTTGTACGAAAGGATCACAGCACCCGATAGAGAGTTGGCTACCACCTGGGCCGCCGCCAACTCGGCGGCATCCATCGACGAGTAGTACACAACGGTCTCTGCCTGCTGGCCCACCGGCGTCGAGTTACCGATGGCCCCGATGTGGAAGCCGAGGGCCTGAAGGCTGTCGGCCGTTTCGCTGGCCTGGTTGTAGGCATCGCTCCCGTTCATTACCGAGACACTCACCGCAGACGGTGGGGGGAGTGTCCCGCCCGAGAAAGTGTCGTCGTTCCCACTCAATCCCAGGAACCCATCAATCGCCTGGTGATCCTGAGGCTCGGCGGTGAATTCGACGTCCCCGTAGGAACCACCCTTGTAGTAATAGGATCCGGCCCCGTCTACTGAGACCGGGAGGGTGAGCTGCGGCACTTTGTTGACGCTCACGGAGTGGAAAGCAAGCACCAGGTTCAACATGTCGGTGGCCGAGAACCCCGAGTCCACTTCGAGCTGACCGACCACACCCGAGATCAGTTGCTCGTCGGCGATGGGATTCCCGAGGCCACGCGCGGTCACGGCGCTGGCCAGGACGCGGAGGAACTCGTGGTCACGCCGAATCCGGGCGAGATCGCTCAGCGTCTCGTGTGGCCAGTATGCCGGATCGTCAGACGTCACTCCAAGACCCTTGTATTGGAGATGACGTGCCCGGACGACCTGCAGTGCCTGGGTACCGTTGAGCGCAATGCACCCCGTCGTTTGGATATTGAGCCCTGAATAGGCGTCATAGATCGGCTCGGGAAAGTACATCTTGATACCACCAAGGGTGTTGACCACGTTCATGAAACTGTCGAAGTTGAGCTCGACGGTGTGTTGGATCGGTATCCCGAAGTCCTCCTCAATGGCGTCGACCAACTGACTGGGCCCCTCGTAGAGCGCGGCGTCGATCTTGTTCGCCCCTTCCTCGCGGGCGTTGGGTACGAAGAGGTCGCGCGGAATGGACAGGATGGACACCGAGTGTGCCGACGGATTGAGATGGAGGATCATCACGACATCGCTGTTCACTCCATTGACCCCTTCCGAACAGAGGCCGAAGGCCTGGCTCTGCACAGCCAGGGCGCACCGCGAGGTGGAGCCGACCATCAAGATGTTCTGGGTGCCGACGTCGAGGCCCTTCTTGGGGGGGGCCGAGAGGCCCTTCACAGGCACCCGATGGATCTTGTGATTCAGGTACCACGCGTACCCGGCGGCCGAACCAGCCACCAGGAGGATCACAAGGCCGAGGATTCCAAGCGTCCACTTGAGCTTGCGATGACGCCGCTGCCGCGCGTGAGCAGGCCCGGACCGTCCACCCGGAACGTTCTCGGAACCTGGATCCGCGTTTGTTGCAATCTGGTCACCCTGTCCACGCAGGCCATCCCCCGTGGCTACCTTCTTTGCCTTCTTTGCCTTCTTTGCCTTCTTGGCCCTCATCGTCTCCCACCGCGACCCGTTCCCCCGGTCACCTCTGGATCAGGGGGGCCAACAGTCACACCCGGCGCGAGATTACGTAACACCGCGCCCACATTGACGTCGGGTCGGACCGACCCCTCCTGGGAATAGCTCACAGCCATACGAAGCGCGTGAGGGAATCATCTATTTGTGCGTACCCAGCTCGACCGCTTTGACGAGAAGCAGGATAACCGCCACGACGAGGTAGCCCCGTAGCAGATACATCCCGGTGAGCCTCCCGCGGGACCATTTGGGGCGAGCAAGGAGGCTCAACGCCGGCATGCGCCAAGTGTCACGATGCTCGGTGGAGATCGGCAGACCTTGCGGGGGATGGCTCAACCTTGCCCACAAGAAGAAGGTGCCGGCAACGATGTAGGCCACCACGAGCACTGCCGCGAGAACGACCGAGAGCGTCGTGACGTTGATCCTCGAGAAGAGCGTAGTCGCCATCAATATCAGTGACATCATGAGCAGGATCGAGACGATGAATGTGGCGACAACATTCAGCCACGTCCTGTTCACCCAGGGCCCGAGCACGTCCTTGTCGTTGCACAGAAGGAGGAGGAACACGGTTGCGCTTGGCAGCAACACTCCGGCGAGCGCCTGTACCGCAGTGGTGATGACCCCGAGAGGAGCACCCGGGATGAGGATCAACCCTGCAGCGAGGAGCACCATCCCAGAAAATGTGCCGTAGAAGAGCTTGGCTTCCTTCCACGAGCGGTGCAGTGAGTGTCGAGCGCCGAAGACATCTCCGAAGGCATACGACGTGGATAGCGTGACGGCGGCTGCCCCAATGATCGACGCATTCAAGAGGATAATGGCGAAAATCGCACCTGTTCCGTGCCCGACGTATCTCTCAAATCCCCGGGCGACGCCAAGCGCATTTGTAAAGTTCCCGAGGACCTTTGTATGGGCAAAGGCGGCGGCGGGCACTGCCATCAGGACCGCTGCAGCGAAGACGACGACGAGCGAGCCGATGAAGGTGTCGACCCGCTCGTAGTTGATCCACCGTGGCGTAATCCGCTTGTCGATGATGTTGGATTGCTGAAAGAACAACTGCCAGGGGGCAACCGTCGTTCCCACGATGGCAATGATGAGCAGCACCGAGGTGGAGTTGAAGCCCCCCTTGACCCCCGGAACGGTGAGTCCGTGCAGGAACGGTCCCGCCCGTGGGTGGCTGAAAATGGCTAACGGGATCACCAAGAAGTTGACGATCACAAAGAGGTACATGAACCGTTCCCAGCTCCGAAAACTGCCCGAGGCCGTCATGAGGATCAAACAAACGGCGGCAAGGGGCACGGCAATGTACTCGCTGATGCCGAAGTACTCGAGGGCCAGGCTCACCCCGATGAACTCTGTGGCGATCGTCAAGAAGTTCAAGATGAAGAGGTCGCCGACCGAGAACGCCCCCCAGAACTTGCCAAAACGTTCAATGATCAGCCGGGCGTGGCCGACCCCGGTGACCGCACCCAATCGAACGACCATCTCCTGATTGACGATGAGGACAGGAATGAGGAGGGGAAGTGTCCACAGCAATGTGAGACCGAAGTTCTGCCCGGCTTGCGCGTAGGTGGAGACCCCACCGGCGTCGTTGTCCCCCACCATCACAATGAGCCCTGGGCCCATGATGGCGAGCAATACCAACATGCGGGCGCCCCACGTTTGTCGCCTCTCGGTGTCGTGCTGGCGGATCGTCCCCAATGCGCCCTGGATGTCGCCCACATGGGCCTCGTCGAGCACCGCCGTTGGGACATCGGTCCCTCGAATGTCTTCGGTCATTCTCTCACCTCCTCACTGTGTGGTCCGTACCCCTTGAGCGGCAACTGGGCGATCGTCGCTTGGCGAGGGTGTTCGGAGCCCCTGCACCCAGCGTTACGCCATCGGTATGCTCGGTTGACGCCGGGCGGTCGGCGATCCTCCTTCAATAGCCCGTCTTATCCGTTCCATCAGGACCCAATGGAGAAAGCGGCCACTTGGCCTGCACCCTGATCCTGAGGGCACATGGAGCCCGTCGCTCCTCCCGCCTCAATACCAACCTGTTGGTTTTCGACCCGCAACGGCGGCAAATCCTGATACTTCTTCTCGACGCACTGTCACTCCTCTGGTGACGCCGTGCCGAAGTCACGTCGCCACCCGCTCGGAAGTAGAAGCTCGAGCACGTCGTCGACGGTGACGACCCCGAGGATCTTGTCGTGTTCCGCGTCCACGACGGGAGCCACGGTCAGATTGAAATCCGACATCTGACGCACGGTGGCCCCGAGATCCCAGTCAGGGTGCACGTGCGGGGGATCGCCTGAGATCACGGACTCAAGTTGCGCCGTTGGATCCGCCCGGAGCAGAGCGATCAGGGAAACCCAACCCACCATGTGACCTTCCCCGTCATTGGCAAACACAACATGGAGCGCCTCGGGAGGCGCCGTGCTGTTGCGCACAGCATCGAGGGCGTCCGCAATTCGAGTTTCACGAGGAAGACCGACGAAATCGGTTGTCATCAGGCCGCCGGCGGTCTCAGGGTGATAGTTGAGGAGGGAGCGGACTTTTCGCTGTTGAGGATCGGGTAGGGCGTTCAGGATGGGCAGCCGACGGTCTTGATCGACAGCGGTAATCAGATCGGCCGCATCGTCAGGTGCCATCGAAGTCAGCAGACGGGCCGCCTCAGTGTCAGATCGCGTCCGCATAAATTCGAGCTGGTGCTCTACGTCGAGCTCTTCGAACACATCGGCCTCAAGCTCGCGATCCTCACCGACGGCTTCGATGATCTCCTCACCCTCTTCGTGTGAGGCCGCTTCAACGAGATCGGCTATCTGCGCCGGGTGGAGCTTCTTGAACTTTCGATAGGGGATATGCAGGCGCGCCGTCGGCACATGGGCCACGAACGGCTCCACGCTGGCCCAGTCGACGATCGATCCGATCTCCGTGCGCCAGCGCAGACGATGAGGCATTAGACGCCTGAGCACCGGCCGACTCGAAGGGTCGACCCCGATCACTTCCCATGTACCGTCGACCTTGGCCAGTTCGATCTCATTGGCCCGGACCAATCGCCCACCGACGAAATTGATGAGATGGCGGGCCAGGAGGTCTTGGCCAAGAAGGAGCTCGCCGGGTCTGCGCTCGAACCCCCGCAGGTCGACCCGCTTGCCGTCGAAATGAATATGGCCCGGATCGAAGCTTCCGATCTTGGAGATGCGGACGAACAGGTCGCGCCCTTCGACTTTGACGACGAGTCCGACGACCGGGGGATGAGGGGCGTCCCTCATACGAGCGACGATGTCTTGTACGCGGCCCAGACGTTCACCCGCCTCGTCGACCAGGGGTCGCTTGATGATGTTCGAAACATGAACTATCTCAAGCCCCATGCCGGGCGCCGTTTCTTCGTTCGTCATGAACAAACCGTATGCCCCGACGGGTGGCGTTCACCGTCATCCACGGTCTCGCCGGTAGAGCACGTAGCCGGCAACGACGACCGCGGCCAACGCCACGGCAAATCCGACGAGCACGACACGCACGGCCGGTGTCCCGGAATTCGTGATTCCTGACCCGGTCGCACCGAGGACCCCGACCAATAGTGCAGTCATCGCTCAAGCCCATCGGACCGGACCGCCACAAGAAGGGAGGGCGGAGATCGATCCCTCCGACCCTGCACGACATTGCTTCTTCAGCGCGGTTGTTGCAACCATTTCGCATGAAGATATATTCATGTGTCCTTGTATAGTCCGGTGCACGCCACGTGATCAACTCAGGCGACCCTGAGGTGATCCCTCACCGACGGCTAGCGGGCGCGCGGCAATGTATGGAAACAGACGGGATCTAGGACCCCGTGATAAGGCGAACCACTTTGACGATGACCGCTACTATCGCCACGACGAGATACACACGCAGGACAACGAGTCCGACGGTCCGGGAAACCGATCGACATGGTGGCGAAAGTGTCTCGATCGATGGCATCGTCCAAAATGCCTTGTCGCGAAGAGCGCCATCGAGTTGTGGAGATGCCCTGTCGATAGACAATCGGACGCCGTAGAGTGCGCCGACTACCGCAGCGCAGGTGACGGGGACGATCGTGACGAGCAAACCGAACGCGACTTGCGGGAACAGTGTCGAGACTGTGAGCAGACCCGATAGGACGAGAAGAACCGCGACGACTGAAGTAGCAACGACGTTCAGCCACCGGGGATTTACCCAGGGACCCAATACGGACCGGTCATTGCAAAGCAGAAGGAGGAAGACCAGGGCACTTGGAAGCAAGACGCCGGCCAGCACCTGGACACCTGTCGTCACGATACCGAGGGGAGCTCTCGGGATTAACACGATTGCCGCGGCGAAGGCAATGAGGGCCGCATAGCTTCCGTGAAAGACTGGCGCATCTCGCCACTTTCGATGCAGCGAATGCTTCGTGCCCCGCACTTCACCTATGGCATACGCGGTCGAGAGCGTCACGGCTGCTGCACCGAGGATCGACCCATTGATCAAGACGACGGCGAACAAGGCGCCCACCCACGCACCAGCACGATGTCGCAGCCCCTCGGCGACAGTGCCGGCACTAACGAACTGGCCGTGCAGCGGAGTGCCCGAGAATGCCAGGGCACATGCGGCCAAGACCGCGATGGCGACAACAACAAAGAACACCATCCCGAGTGCCGTGTCGACCCGTTCGTAGGGGAGCCATCGGGCAGTGATTCGCTTGTCGACCACATTGGACTGTTGAAAGAACAGCTGCCAAGGGGCCACGGTCGTACCGATAAGGGCGATCACCACGAATACGGTGCCCTCCGAGGCGATCTGAGGGTGCCCAACCGTAAGAGATGAGAACTTCGCGGAACGATGAACGAGCACCAGGAGTGGCACGACCGCAAAGCTGGAAGCCACGAAGACGTACATGGCGCGCTCCCATCGACGAAAGCTGCCTGTGAGTGGAAGCGCTATAAGAGCAACTGCAGCGAGAGGTACCGACACTTCGCGGCTTACTCCGAAATAGCCGAGACCCAAGGCGATTCCGATGAACTCCGTGACGATGATTAGGAAATTGACGACGAGCAGGTCGCCGAGGGCGAATGAGCCCCACCTACGTCCGAATCGCTCATAGATGAGACGCGCATGTCCTGCACCAGTGACTGCCCCCAGTCGCCCCACCATCTCCTGGTTGACGAGAAGTACACCGGCCAATACCACCACCAGCCACAAGAGTCGAAAACCGAAATCTTGGCCGGCCTGGGCGTATGTGGCGATACCTCCTGCATCATTGTCCGCCACCATGACGATCACGCCGGGCCCCATGATCGCCAGGAGCGTCGCAACTTTGCGACGCATCGAAAGCCGAGGACCGGTGTCGACAGAGGGAACCTTGCCGAGAGCACCGACCACGTCGCCCCGATGTGCTCGGTCGAGGAGGGAACGCCGGTCCGCCGAAGGAGCGAACCAAACCTTCGCAACCTGCCGCTCGGCTTCTGCAGTGACGCGCCGGTGGTCGGTCAGCCGCACGCTGCCGCTAGCTCCCGGTCACCCGACGACGAGTCGAGGTCGTCGCCTTGGGCCGAGTGCGCTTCTCGACATGATCCAATCCAGCCTGGAGAAGCGTGGTGACGTGCTCATCATGGAGGGCGTAGAGCCTTCGACGCCCGACTCTTTCCGCTCGTACGAGACTGTGTTCTCTCAAGATCCGTAGCTGGTGGGAGGCGGCTGACTGCTCCATCCCGAGCATCTCTGTCAGGTCAGTGACCGAACGCGCCCCCTCGAGGAGGCATCCAAGGATCAGCACCCGACTTGGTGTGGAAAGTGCGAACATGGTGTCCGCCAATCGCTCCGCCACGGCCTCACTGAAGTGAGGACCGACATCGAGGTGCTGTGAACGAGATCGGTTCATTTCGCCGTGTCCCTTCCGGATGTCGGATATCTCATGGGTATCGTGCCTCGAGGCCGTCATTCCAAGCAAGATCCTTGGTCGCAAGCGTCCACCTCGTCGGGGCTCGGTGCGGTGACTGCGATTGAGTGTGGCGACACTGTCCCGACGGGGAGGCTATTGGTTTGGGACAGTTACGTTGCGGCAAGCTTGGCGAGTGCATCTTTGAGCGCGGTAATCAGCTGCTCATCCTGGGCCTGCAGATGCTTTTGAATCTCGATCGCTTCGCTCAGTATCGCCTCGGCGTCCTTGTAGGTGTTCTCAGAACGCTTGTCTGAAGAGGCGGCAGCGATGTTCTGGCCGACGATGATGATGGACAACAGCACCAGCTGGAGGAAGGTCTGAGCGATCCAGGCAATAATGCCTTCACCACCAGGCTTGAGCGCCGGGGGCAACCCGATGAAGGCAACGATGGCGAAGAGATAGGCACACCACATCGTGCCCACGCCGTCTGTGATTTTCACGGCGAGCCAGGCGTTGAATTTGGTGGTCGCCTTTTCATTCACGATATCGGCCGTCTTCACGGGTTTGTCTCTGTGCTCAAGCCGCTCGATTGTGTGCGGATGCGGTACGTGGGTGTAGATCGACATGGCCACTCCTTCTCTCTCAGTGCCTAAGCCTTTCATATGAACGCAGCTTCATATTGCAGGCACGGGACGGAGGTCATTCAGGTGGCTTCTGACGCGCTCCTGGCCTCTCCACTGTCGCTACCCTTTCCCCCACCGGCGATGGTGGCTCAACACTGTCCTGTGGATCCTGCAACGGCATGGAGACGCGAGCCACAACTAAGTCTGTTCGGGCCCGCAAGGCGGCAGAGAGGACACGGTCGATCTGGTTGTGAAGGATGCGGTAACGGAAGCGGTCGGGAATGACGACAGGGATCAGGACCACAATTTGTTGGTCGCTGCGCCCTCGCTGCTCGTCAATGAATGCGACGATTGGCGCGACCACCGATGAATACTCGGTGTGCAAGATCCGGAGCGGTACGCCGGTATCCCATTGCGACCACTCTTGCTCCAGTGACTGCTCTGAATTCAACCCCTCGTCGCCTTGGTCGATCACCACGGAGACCGCTATCACTTCCTGTCCTAGTGACAGTGCCTCGGAGACGGCATGGCAGGTTAGGCGCGACACATTGGTCACAGGCACGATGACAAGGGTTCGCTTCCCGACAGGTTTTTCGGGCATGGTGCCCACACCCAATTCAATGCCGGCACGCTTGTAGTACGCATGGATCCTTGTGAAGAGGAAGACGAAGGTCGGCACAGCCACGACCACCACCCATGCCCCCTGGGCAAACTTTGACACGAGAAAAATTACGGTGGCCAGCGCTGTCACGACTGCCCCGAAGCCGTTGATCGTGGCACGGGAGGACCACCGGGGAGGACGGGTCCGCCACCAGTGGACCACCAACCCGGCTTGGGAGAGGGTGAAGCCCGTGAACACGCCGATGGCGAACAGCGGGATCATCTCGTTGGTGTTCCCGCCGACAGCGATCAGAAGCCCGGCCGAAAGGGCCGCGAGCACCCATATGCCGTTGGCAAAGACCTGCCGATCGCCGCGCAGCGAAAAAAGATGCGGCAGATAGTCGTCGCGTGCGAGCAGGCTGGCCAGGATCGGCAGGCCCCCGAACGAGGTATTTGCGGCCAACGCGAGCACCACGGTGATGGTGAGAGACACGACGTAGTAGGCCCAATGTCGACCCACGGCTTCGCCCATGATCTGGCTGAGGACGGTCTGGGTCGATCGGGGACCGATGTGCCAGCGTCGGGCCAGGACAGCCAGACCCAACAGCATGAGACCAAGGATGACACCGAGCATGAGCTCGGTTCGCTTGGCCCGGACCACCCGTGGTTCCTTGAAGAGGGGCACGCCGTTGGCGATGGCCTCGATACCGGTGAGAGCGCTGCAGCCCGAGGAAAACGCTTTGAGAATCAACAGCAGGCTGACCGCTTGTAGGCCGTGGGTGCTCAGCAGGGAATGACCGGGTTGTCGGGCGTGGAGGGCCAGAGGATGGATCAAGCCGACGGCGATGATGGCCAGTAGGCCGAGGATGAACAGCATCGTTGGCAAGAGAAATGCACGAGCTGCTTCTCCAAGCCCGCGCAGATTCATGAGAGTGACGAGGGCGAGGAACCCGAGGCACAGCGGAACGGTGGCCGAAGTCAGGCTCGGAAAGGCCGACGTCAATGCTCCGACTCCAGCTGCGATGGAGACGGCAACGGTGAGCGTGTAGTCGACGATCAAGGACGCGCCGGCGACGAGGCTGGCCCGAGGTCCCAGGTTGGCCCGGGACACCGCATAGGCGCCACCCCCGCCCGGATAGGCATCGATGACCTGTCGGTAGGAAAAGACCAAGATGGCCAGAAGGATCACGATGGCCACCGTGATCGGCAAAACGATGTGGAGGGCGCCGCCTCCCGCGATGGCCAGCACGACAATGATTGCTTCGGGGCCATAGGCCACCGAGGTCAGGGCATCGAGCGACAGCGCCGAGAGACCCTCGACCGGAGTGATCTGCTCCTTTGAGGCCTCGCTGGTTCTCAGCGGCCTCCCAATAAGCAGATTCCAAACAGATCGACCGGGGGTCTCAAAAGTGTCCCCTCGATCCCGCACCCTTGCATCGTACGGGTGTTGGCACATCGATCGCAGGCGGGCACCCCGCATGCGCGCGCGGAGCGACTTGGACTGCTGATTGACCGCGCGCATCCCAGAGCGATGCTCGAGCCGATCAGGCGGTCGCTGGCCGGCCAATGATCACGGGTTCGTCTCTGACCAAGGGAAACTGGAATACTGCTCAAGAGCCCCGATGTGACTGAGGATGGGCAAAACCAGTAGTGAGGCGTGTATGTCGACCGATGCGAGAATTCGGCAGCCGAGGACGGCGGAAATTGTCGCGGCCGTCTTGCGCCGGCGGATCCTTGATGGAGAGCTTGCCGACGGGGAGGTCTTGAGTCCCCAGAGTCGGCTTCTGGAAGAATTTGGAGTTAGCCGCCCATCGATTCGGGATGCCTTCTGGATCCTTCAGTCCGAGGGGCTCCTCACGGTACGTCGAGGCAAGCACGGGGGCGCCATCGTCCATACGCCCAAGGCGGAGGGCACCTCGAAGATGATCGGCATGGTGCTCGAAGTGGAGCGGGTGTCGGCGTCTGATTTAGCCGAAGCGATTGACCTCTTGGAACCGACCTGTGGAAAACAGTGTGCTCAGAGAGCGGTCGAAGATGAGAGCATCGTGGCCGAATTGGAAACCCTCGTTGAGGAGTCCAAATCCGTGATCGAGGACCGCCTCGCCTTCCTCCAGAGTTCGCAGAAGTTCCATGATGCCATCGTGAGATTGGCGGGAAACCGAACGCTCGCTCTGGTCGCCGGCGCCCTCAACGAACTCTGGTCGGTACAACAACTCGAACGTGGCGGTACGGTCGACGGAGAACAGAGTATCGAACGCCGAAACGCAGCTGTCCATGACCACGAAGCGATCGTCGACGCAATCCGGAGGGGCGACGAGGCGGAGACGGCCAAACGACTGCAGGAACACCTCTACGTGGCCCAGAAGATGGTCATGGCGGATGAGGCAGTCTCCTCCCCGGTCGTCGTGGCCGACCCGAGGAATCTCGCCTGGAGCGAGTTGAGGCAGACAAGCAAGCGGGGTCCAACCAGCCGGAATCTGTAAAAACAGCCAACGTGTGACTGGAGCGGCCCCATCACGCACCAACTCGACGGGCATGACCTGTGTCGCAGGTTCAACCGGGAGGGTGGGTGGTCCTCTCCTCGACGAGAAGAGCCCGATTGACCTTGGTCGCGGCTGACCGTGGCATCTGCTCGATGAACTCCACCGTCTTGGGAACCTTGTAACGGGCCAGTCGGGACCGGGCGAACTCCCGAATGCTCTCAGAAGTCAGGGTGGCATTGGGCGCCTTCTGGACAATGGCGTGAACACGTTTGCCCCACTCCTCATCGGGAAGGCCGATGACCACCACGTCGGCAACCTCGGGATGCTCACTCACCGCCTCTTCGACCTCAGCCGGGTACACGTTCACACCCCCCGACACAATCAGATCAACCCGGCGGTCGGCCAGGTACACAAAGCCATCTTCGTCGAGCCATCCCAGGTCGCCTACAGTGGCAAAACCGTTTTCATGCATCTCGAGCGCCGCCGCTCCCCGACCCACGTACGTTCCCGACGGACCACCAGGCCGTCGGAGAAATATCTGACCAACCTCGTGGGCCGCGAGCTCGCACCCATCGTCGTCGAGGACCACAACGTCAGTGCCCAAGACCCCATGTCCCAGGGTCCCGGGGTGATGCAGCCACTCGTCGCCGCGACAGGCAATGACTCCGATCGCTTCGGCCGATCCGTAGCTGGTAAAGAAACGCTTGGGCCCGAGAAACTCGATCCAGAACCGTGCCAGCCACTCGGGGAGAGGAGAGGCTCCGTGTTGCACCCACTCGACCGAGTCGAACTGCTCTACGGCAAGGGCCGGACTGCGCGCCAAGCGCAGCAACATTGGCGTCGGTGCCATAAAACCGGTCACATGATGGCGGCCAACCGCTCTCTGGAGAATCTCGGAATCGAAGCCCTCCAATATGATCGTGTGGTTCCCCGACATCATGTTGAGAACTGCAGTCGTGATGCTGGAGGAGTGATAAAGGGCGTTGGGTACGAGCAATCTTTGGGGGTCTGACAAAGCGTTGTACGCCTCCACTACTGCTGACGTCGAACGCTGTACGTCACGGGTGATGCCCGGAGACGTATGCAAAATGACTTTAGGGGTACCAGTCGACCCAGAGCTACAGACGCCAAATCGGTGGGGTGAGACGACGTCGGACGGTGGAAGTGTCGTTGCTCCCGCCCTCGCTGTCACTTCGTCCGGTGCACCACCAAACGTCACGCGGGGTGCAAGCACATCGAGAACGCGCTGGAGCTCCCAATCTGGTAGATCCCAACGGATGGCCACGGGGACCGCCCCGAGCTTCCACGCGGCCACGTCGGCGACGAAATGCTCCACGCAGTTCGGAAGACAAACTGCTACCCGGTCTCCCTGACCGAGACCTTCGGCCTTCAGGGATGTGGCCAGGCACCCTGCCAGATGATCGAGCTCCGACCACGTGAGCGACCGTTCGGCGGTCGCCGACACCTGCGTGAGGGCCAGCTCAGCCCCCTTCGTCGCGGCAAGCCGCGAAATCCGATTGCCAAATGAGATCTCCGTAGGCCCAACTTCCACGTTCACCTACCCCTGCAAATTGGTTCGCACTCTTCGAGAAATGCCTCAATGCTCACATCGCACCGCTACAGAAGAATGGGCCCGCTCCACTCAGGAATCTGACACTTGCCTCGTCGCCGTCGAACTGGCCCAGGGGGGCGTTCAACTCCACGACGTCATCGTCGTTCATGCCGACTTGCCGATGAGGACGTTGAGGGCCGGGCAGGCGATGCTTCCCTCCGTTCCATATTCCACAAGTCTCCCGACGGGTTCGATCACATGGTGCCTTGCGCGGCGCCGCTCACTCACCCTTCGATGACCTCTCACGCTGAACGTGCGATCACAGATGTTTGAGATTCCTACGAATTCACGCAGCTGGCCTTGTTGCCGTAGGGCGTCGTGAAGCTGCCGTTCCTGACGCGCATATAAAAGAAACAATTTACCGAGTTGGCCTTTCCCGAATGAAAGGTGAGTGGGGGTGCCATGCCATCAAGCGTTGCCCCATGGAGCGCGTAGAGCCCTCTCGTCAGAGTCTTCGATGAGACCGTGGTGGCCGCCGTAACACCCGCCGCCTTTGCCACTGCTTGTATGAGGAGACCTGATACCCACGAGTTCGTGACGGCCTCGCCGTAGTTTGGTGAGGACACCACGCTCGGCTCATACTTCTTCAGTGCCGCAGCCAATGTCTTGGTGGCCGGCGTGGACGAGACGAAGAACGGGATGTCATTCTGCGTGGCTATGGCGTTGTTCAAGCCCGGCGTCGTGGCCCAACTCCGGCCCACACTTCCCCCAATACCCAACGGAATCGGGGTGTAGCCCTGCTGTTTGCAGCCGTCGGCTACTGCTTCGACGATCTGGGAGGCATCGGCGACGTTCATGCTCGTGGCACCAGCTTGTTTGGCCGCCAGACAGGGCGCGGCATAGCTCGGGGCTGAGGCGGATATTGCAGCGCTGTAGACCAGCGGGACACCGTCGCTCTGACCGGTCGATTTGATCGGAGGCACGGCTTCCTGACAAGCCACCGCCTCAGCACAGTAGAGAACGGCGAGATTCGTGGCGCCGGCCTTCTTCGCCTCCAGCACAATCTGGTCGGAGAGAAAATTCTGCGTTGTCCCCTCCGGGAAGAAATCGGGATTGGTGTAGAAGGTCGAATTGCTGAGGTTCCCGCCAAGGACAGGGACACGCTGCTGTTGGATATACGTGGCCCAAGCCGAGTCGACAATTGAGTCATCGATCAGGCCAACGATATGGTCTTGAGAAACGAGGGTGTGCACTTCTGACGTTGAAGTCGCGGGGTTGGTCGCGTCGTCCTCGCTGATCACCTTGACCCGGTGGCCATCGACACCACCGTGCGCATTGACGTAGTCCGCCCACGCCTGAAAGGTGGGAGGTCCCGTAGCCGTGCTCGAAGCCTCCGGACCCGTGCAACTGCACACCACGCCGATCACGAGTGGAGCAACTGCCGCGGAAGCTGAACTGGACAGTACGACGGGAATGGCTCCGGCACATAAGGCCACGACCGCCGCCCAATATCGCGCCTTCCTGACCGATCCCCGCACAACTCCCCCGTTCCCAGTCCTCGGACTGCGTCGAACCCAGATCAGCACATCTAATTGTAAGATGATTACATAATTATGTCAAGGAGACCGGCGGTCGGCTCAGCGCAATCGCTCGAATTGGGAACCGAGCCGATGAATTCCTGCACCTCAAACCAGCCGGCGGGCTCTGAACCAGGCCCCTAGATACCGTCACCTACGACCACGCCCCGATGGGCCGGTTGCTCGGTCTGCGGGCACGCCTCCTAGCTGCGGTCCTCGTCAACCCGCTCGCTCTCGGCCGAATCGATGAACGGCGCGGATGCCTCATGGTCGGAACGGGGGTCGACTGGCCGAAGCGACTCCGATGCGAGGAGACGCCCGCGGCGTGCTGACCAACCCCCGATGTAGCGATTGGGCGTCGGGCGCTGGCTACCGAGCCCGGAACCAGTCGCGCCGGTTTTGTCAACCACCGCTGCCTCCAATCTCTCGCCATCTCGAGAGGTGCCCAGAGGCGGCTGGATGTCGGGACGAGCGATGGCAAGGTACAGCACCAGAACGGCGACGATCAGGGTCAAGCCCACCGCTGTCTGGCCGTTGCCAAAGTTGACACCACTGAGGCTGTGCGGTTTGCTGACATAGTCAGCGAAGGAGGCGCCGAGCGGGCGGGTCACGACGTAGGCGAACCAGAAGGCGCCCACCTCATTGAGGCCGAGCTTCCACCAAGCGAAGGCAGGGATCAGGATCACAACGCCGAAGAGGATGCCTGATCCCAGGTAGCCGAGGCTGAGAGCGGTCGCCGTGTAATCCCCCAGAGCGGTGCCGAGCGCAAACGTGGCGAACACGGTCGCCCAGTAGTAGGCCTCGCGTCGCCGGGTGGTGATGCTGTGGATAGACAGCGTCCCCTCGTTTCGGTCCCACACCCAGAAGATGGCGGCCAGCACGACCGCCCACATCACGGTGGTGCCGGAGTACGGAATTCCGACATCGAGATGCAGGAAGTCCGCCACACCGGTACCGAAGATGGCGATGGCATACGCCAAGAACCAGTAGTCAACTGCTCGGTATCGGCGAGTTCCGAACTGTAAGACGACCCCAATAACAAAGAGGCCAATCTCAATTCCGCCACCACCGATATTCCCGAAAGTCTTCAGATAGTCCGAGGTGACCTCTCCGCCCGCCGTGGTGAGAATCTTGATCACCCAGAACAAGAAGATGATCTCTGGCACCTTCGCTGCCACAGGCTCGCCAAAGAGCCTCGAGATCGCCGAATAACGCCCGCGAACCTCTCGTGAGCAGGCTGAGGGGTGACGGCGCATCCGTATACCGTCCTTCACTTCACATTGTCTTTTGGGGTCTTCCGGCATGAATGTGGGTGACTGCACCCATCTGGCAAGGGGTTGAGCCCTCTACAACAAGCTTGTTCGCTCAAATGGGCGGCCTGGTGATCTGTACCCGTTTGTCGACCCCCAAAAGTAGGTCCCCCTGAATCAGTCCCCTCAGCCCCCGTTTAGGTGACCCGCACGGGTGGCCCCTAGGTTCGTTGCTGCGAAACAAAGCGAGCCGAGGAGACCAGACCCGTGCGAGACACCACCCTATTCAAGCGCCTC